>Ga0160432_100098_pt1 | contig 87337 bp, 81 predicted proteins | sample HID1971M_E0MG_FD_108250 | JGI IMG/M metagenome (GOLD analysis project Ga0160432, IMG submission 108250) | Enriched millipede-associated microbial communities from UW Madison campus, WI, USA - HID1971M_E0 MG | ecosystem: Host-associated > Arthropoda: Insects > Digestive system > Unclassified ... | reverse complement strand
GCTCGGGTCGGTGCTCGGGTCGGTGCTCGGGTCGGTGCTCATGTGGCTGGCGTCGTGGCTCGCGGGCGGCGTCACGGGCTGGCTGGCGGTGTCAGGCACCCGGGAAGCGTAGCCGACCGGTGGGCGGCCCACCGGCGTCCGCGTGACCGGGACGGTGCCCGGGCGAGGTGCTGGGATGATGAGCCCATGAGCGAGCACGCGCCCCACCCGTCCAGCGTCACCGGCCCGGCCTTCCGGGAGCGGCTGTCCCCCGGACCGGCGGCCTGGTGCGGCGCCGTCGGGCTCGGCGTGATCGTCGGGGTGACACTGTGGCCGCTGGCGCACGTGGTCGCGGCCGTGGTCGGCGTCGTCACCGCCGTCGCCACCCTCGCCGCCCTCGTCGCGACCGCCCCCGTCATCGAGGTCACCGACGGGCGGTTGCGCGCCGGCAAGGCGCAGATCGCCGTCGACCTCCTGGGCGCCGTGACCACGATGGACGACGCCGAGGCGATGCGCACCGCCCTCGGCCCCGCGCTCGACGGGCGCGCGTTCGTGTGCCTGCGTGCGTGGGCGCGCACCGGCGTGCAGGTGGAGCTGAAGGACCCGCTCGACCCCACGCCGTACTGGCTGCTGTCGACGCGGCGGCCGCAGGAGCTGGCCGCCGCGCTCGCGCGCTGACCGCCGTCGGCGCCCGCAGGGACGACGAAGGCCGTCACGTCCTCGACGTGACGGCCTGTGTCGTCCGTGGTGCTGGTGCCCCGACGCTGCGGTCGGTCAGGCGGCGCACTCCGTGCAGATCATCTGGCCGTTCTTCTCGTAGGCCAGCTGGCTGCGGTGGTGGACGAGGAAGCAGCTCGTGCAGGTGAACTCGTCGGCCTGGCGGGGCAGGACGCGGACCGCGAGCTCCTCGCCGGACAGGTCGGCGCCGGGAAGCTCGAAGCCTTCCGCGGCCTCCGTCTCGTCCTCGTCGACGACACCCGACGACTTGTCGGAACGACGCGCCTGGAGCTCCTGGATCGAGTCCTGCTCCACGTCCTCGTCGTTCTTGCGGGGGGCGTCGTAGTCGGTTGCCATCTGTGTGGTCACGCTCCGTGGTGTCGGTATCGGTACGCGCTGATAATGCTCGGTGACCGGGTTTTGTTCCCGGTCGGCCCACGGATTGTGCACCATTTCGGGCGGGCGCGCGACACCACGCGGTGTTCCTCGTGTCACAGCCTCGCGATCGGCCGCTGACCTGCACCGACGCGCCGGCACGGCACGGTGTTCGCCCTCGGCGTGAACGACGGCCTGACGCGATTTTTCACCCCGGGCGACGGCCGCGGAACGACCGAACCTCGTCAGCCCCTCACGCCTGCGGCGCACCCTCGGGCCGGTCGGCGTCAGCATCCTCGAGCAACCGGACGAGCTCCGTCACGACCGGCGTGGCGCCGGCGACCGTCATGGCGCTGCCGGGGCCGCGGCCGTGCAGCCCACCGACCCACGCCCCGGCCTCCGCGGCCACGAGCGCGCCGGCCGCCAGGTCCCACGGGTTGAGCCCGCGCTCGTAGTAGAGGTCGAGCGCCCCCTCCGCGAGCAGGCACAGGTCGATCGCCGCGGACCCGATCCGCCGGATGTCGCGCACCCGGGGCAGGACGTCGGCGAGGACCTCGGCCTGCCGCGCCCGCCGCTCGGGCGCATACCCGAACCCCGTGCCCACCAGCGACCGGGCGAGGGTGTCCGGCCGGCTCACGCGCAGGGCACGCCCGTCGCGCTCGGCCCCGCCGCCGCGCGCCGCGGTCCAGGTGCGCCCGTCGACCACCGAGTGCACGCAGCCCGCGAGCGCCGTCCACCGCTCCGGGTCTGCGGGCCCCGCCACGACGGCCACCGAGACGGCGTACGACGCGACGCCGTACAGGTAGTTGACCGTGCCGTCGATCGGGTCGAGCACCCACGTGAGCCCGGACGTCCCGGGGACGTCGTCGCCCTCCTCGCCGAGGATCGCGTCGTCCGGCCGCTCCGCGGCCAGCCGTCGCCGCAGCAGCGCCTCGACCGCCCGGTCCATGTCCGTCACCGGGTCGACGTCGGAGGACTTGGTCGCGGCGACCTCGACCCGCTCGGGGCGGCCGTCGCGCACCAGCGCGCCCGCCTCGCACGCGAGGCTGCGGGCCAACGCCCGCAGCGCCTCGACGTCGGTGCCGTCGTCGCTGCCGTCGTCGCTGCCGACGGTCTGGTCCCCGGTCGCCGCTCGTTCGTCCACGGCTACATCTTGCCCGACCGACGACCCCACCGGGCGGTCCAGCCGGGTCCCGGGTGCGGCACGGTCCACCCGCGCGCGAGCGACGCGATGCGGAACCCGAAGACGAGGGCCACCACCCCGAGCGCGGTCCACAGCTGCAGCACGCCCTCGTGCCACAGCACCGCGGTGAGGCCGGCGCCGACGAGCGCGGGCACCGCGTAGAGCTGGCGGTCGGCGAACACGAGCGGCACCTCGCCCACGAGGACGTCCCGCAGGATCCCGCCACCCACGGCGGTGAGTACCCCGACCACCACGGAGGCGAGCACGCCCGCGTCGAGGTCGAGCGACTTCGTGGTGCCCTGCAGCACGAACAGGGACAGCGCGGCGGCGTCGAGCACCAGGACGGAGCGCCGCATCCGCTCCAGCCCCGGGTGGAAGAAGAAGATGATCACGCCCGCGGCGAGCGCGGCCAGCACGAGCCGCCAGCTCGAGATGCCGACCGGCGGCGTGTCGCCGATCAGGACGTCGCGCAGGATCCCACCGCCGAGGCCGGTCACCCACGCGAGGACGAGGACGCCGAACGCGTCGAACCGCTTGCGCACGGCGGCGAGCCCTCCCGAGACCGCCGCGACGAAGACGGCGACGAGCTCCAGGTAGGAGACGGGGCCGGAGGTGAAGGCGTCCACGGGACGCCATCCTCCCAGTCCCGCCCGCCGGGGGCGCGCCAATCGACGGCACACCGACGCGCCTGCGCGGCCCCGCCCCGCGCCGGTGGCACCCTCGAACAGGCGGACCCGCCCCGACGGAGTTCCCGAGGGCGACCTGTGAGGGAGGAAGCATGGCCGAGCTCGAGCTCGTGAGGCTGCACGAGGACGGTGAGCGCCTGGTCCTGCGCGGCACCGACGGCACCGAGAGCACCCTGCCCATCACGGAGGCGCTGCGCGCCGCGGTGCGACGCGACCGGCCGCGCACGGAGGCGCTGCGCGCCCAGGCGGCGACGACCCTGCGCCCCCGGGACCTGCAGGCGCGCCTGCGCGCCGGGGCGTCGGTCGAGGAGCTGGCCGAGGTGTCCGGGCTCCCCGTCGAGCACGTGCAGCGCTACGAGTGGCCCGTGGCCGCGGAGCGCGACCACGTCATCGGGCAGGTGCGCGCCCACCGACTGCCGGGCGACGACGAGACGACGACGCTCGGGGAGGTCGCCGACACGCGGCTGGCCGCGCGGGGCGTGACGGCTGACGAGGCCCGCTGGTCCGCCCGCCGCGACGGCACCGCTCCCTGGGTGGTCGAGGTGCGGTTCTCCGCCGGCGACCGCGACCGGTCGGCCCGCTGGACCTTCGACCCCAAGGGCCGCGTCGTGACGCCGCTCGACGACGAGGCCCGCTGGCTCGGCCAGCCGGACGACCCGGTCTCCCCCGACGTGCTGGGTGTGCCGTCGACGGGCGGCCGGACGGTCACCCCTCGCCGGCACGTGGACGACGACACGACGGCGCTGCTCCTGGACGACCTCGCCGGGCGGCGCGGGCAGCGGCCCGGCGACCGCCGGCGCACGCCACCGCGCGCGACCGACGACGTCCCGCCCGCGCCGGCGCCGATCCCCGTCGGCCACGTCGACGCTCCCCCTGTCGACGCGGTCGACGCGGTCGACGCGGTCGACGCGTCCGACGGCGTGCCGGAGGCGGAGCACGCCGACCCGGCGGGCGCGAGCGTCGTCGACCTCGGGTCGCGGCGGGCCGGCATGCGCCCGGCGACGCCCGACCGCTCGTCCCACCCGTCGTCGGCGCGCCGGCCGGTGCCCGGCGTGCTGCCTCTGGACGGCGACCCCGGCGGCGCCGAGGAGATCGACGCCGCCGCGGACGCTCGCCAGGACGCTCGCCAGGACGCACGGTCCGACGTCGTCGACGACGCGCCCTCGCCGAGCGGCCCGCCCGCACAGGGCGCCGCCGGGCCGCAGCCGGCCGCACCGGCGCCTCGGAGCGACAAGCCCGCGGGGGCGCGGCGCTCGGGACGCAAGGGCCGCGCGCAGGTGCCGAGCTGGGACGAGATCGTCTTCGGCGGCGGCCGCCCCTCGTCCTGACCTCCGGACGGCGTCCGACCCGCGCTACGCGCCGTCGCCGAGGTCCAGCTGGTCCGTGACGGCCGCGCGCCGACGGGCGTCGGCCTGCGTCATGCGTCGCATGTGGTGGCGCCGGCACAGCACCTCGTACGACACCGGTCCGCCGTCGGGCGCGCCCGCGACGTCGCCGACCACCACCTGGTCGCCCTCGACGACCATCACGCCGCCCACGGTGCGCGCGTTGTGGGTGGCCCGCGCGCCGCACCAGCACAGGGACCGCACCTGCAGCTCCTCCACGCGGTCGGCGAGCTCGATGAGGCGGGCCGCGCCGGGGAACAGTCGCGTGCGGAAGTCGGTGGTGATGCCGAAGGCGAAGACGTCCAGCTCCACCTCGTCCACGAGACGGGCGAGCTGCTCCACCTGGGCCGGGGAGTAGAACTGTGCCTCGTCGCAGACGAGGTAGTCCACCACGCGACCGGCCTGCCGCTCGGCGACCACGACGTCCCAGAAGTCGGTGTCGTCGGTGACCTCGCGGGCGTCGACCTCGAGACCGAGCCGCGACGACAGCCGGGATGTGCCGGCGCGGTCGTCGCGGGTGAAGATCAGCCCGGTCCGCCCGCGCGCCGCGTGGTTGTGATCGGTCTGCAGCGCCAGCGTCGACTTGCCGCTGTCCATGGTCCCGGAGAAGAAGACGAGCTCGGCCATGGGCAGATCCTGTCAGACCCGTGGACCGGGCCGGGCCGGGGCCTACTGGCCGACGCGCCCGTCCACGCACTCCCGCAGCAGGTCCGCGTGACCGCAGTGCCGCGCGTACTCCTCGACGTGGCTCAGCAGCAGCTCGCGCAGGGAGATCTCGCCGCCCGGCTCCGCGCCGAGGTCGGAGAAGCCCGCGTTGGTCGCCCCGAGGTCGTCGATACCGTCGACCATGCGGTCCGTGGCGGCCATCTCCGCACGCCAGCGCAGGAACGCCTCGTCGACGACGGCGGGGTCGGCGACGGCGCCGTCCCAGTCGCCGTCCCGGTGCTCCTCGCTGCGGTACAGCCACGGCGCGTCCTCGCCGGTCATGATGCGGCGCACGTGCCGCTCGTCCTCCGTGAGGTGCCGCACCAGGCCCAGCAGCGACATCGTCGACGGCGGCACCGAGCGGCGGGCGAGCTGCTCCGCGTCCAGGTCGGCGCACTTCATCTCGACGGTCAGCCGGTACGAGCGCAGCGAGTCGAGCAGGATCCCCCGTTCGTCGACCAGCTCCACGTCGCTCTCGCGCGGGTCGTCGTCCGGGTCCACCCACATGTCGGGATAGACGGTGGCGCGGGTCCAGCGGGACGCGGGCGCGGGGTCCTGCTCGCCGTTCTGCACGCGCTGCTCCATCTCGGCATCGTGACACCCGCGACGCAGGCGCGCCACACCTTTCGGAGCGGGCGACCGGCCCCGGGGCTACGCCTGCGCGACCAGCAGCGGCACGACCATCTCTGCCGGGGTGAGCGACCCGTGCACGCCCGGCATCTCGCGGGCGCCGGACGGGTGCAGGCGCGAGTCCACGACCGTCGCCGCGCCGCGGGCCGCCACCAGGACGTCGCCCACGGCGGGGAGCACGTGGTCGGCCACCGGGCCCAGCCAGCCGGCCGCGACCGCCTCGTCGCGGGGCGCGACGAGCGCGTCGTCGCCGAGCACCGCGGCCCAGCGGGTCGCGACGTCGCGCGGGTCGGTCCCGGGCGTGACGTACACGTGGCCGGCGCGCGGCTCGCCGCCGAGCAGGGCGACGTCGCGCGCGAGCTCCGGGTGGGCGGCGACGTCGTGCTGACGGGACAGGTCGGAGGTCACCATCCCGTGGTCGGCGGTGACGACGACGAGCGTGCCGCGCGGCACGGAGCGCACCAGGCGGCGCAGCTCGGAGTCCGTCTCCTCGAGGGCGTCGCCCCACTGCCACGACTGCGGGCCGTGCTGGTGGCCCGCCTTGTCCACGGCGCCGTGGTACAGGTACACGAGGCCGGGCTCGCGCAGCTCCCGCACCGCGGTGCCCACCTGGGCGTCCAGCCCTTCGGCAGCCACGTAGCGCGGACCGCGCAGCGCCGCGCGGGTCATCCCCGAGCCCGCGAACCGGGCCGGGCCGGGCGAGACGACGCGCACCCCGTCCCGGACGAGCGTCTCGAGCACGGTGGGCTCACGCTGCACGTCCTCGGGCTCGGCACGCATCGGCCCGGAGAGCTTCGTGCGCCGGTACGGGTCGGACTGCTCGGTCCAGGACACCGTGGTGGCGAGGCCCCCCGTGGCGGGGTTGCGCTGCGTGTAGCCCAGCAGCCCGGTGCGGCCCGGGGCCGTGCCGGTGCCGAACGTCGCGAGCGCCGCCGCCGTCGTCGAGGGGAAGCTGGACAGCACCGACCGGCCGTCCGCCGCCAGCGAGCGCAGGAACGGTGCGTGCCCGCCCCGCTCGGCGAGGTTGGCCAGCCCCAGCCCGTCGACGAGGACCACGACCGCCCGCCGGACGTCGGAGGGCAGCCCGAGCGCGTCGCGGCAGTCCGCCGATCGCAGCCCGGTCGCGGTCGTGAGGTCCGTCCCGAGGGCACCCGCGACAGCGGGCAGCACGGCGGCGAGGGAGCCCGTCCCGTAGGAGGGGGCGAGGAGGCCGTCGGGCAGCGCGAGGGTCGCCGTCATCGGGCGGCGCGCCCGCCCGTCCCGGTCGCCGCCGACAGGGAGCGCGAGAACGCCATCGCGCGGCGCAGCGCGTCCCGGCCCTCCGCCGCCCCGCTGACGCGCACGACGACGTCGTCGGGCGTGAGCTGGCCGGTGAGGCCGTGGTCGGCCTCGCAGTTCGGGTCCGGGCACTGCGCCGGCTCGAGGTCGACCCGGGAGACGGCGCCCCAGCCGATCGCGAGCGTGAGCTCGGACGCGCTGTCGCCGGGTCGGTGCTCCGCGGGCTCGGCCACGATGTGCGTGACCGCGACGGACCGGATCTCGCTCAGCGGGACGGCCTCCGTGGTCGCGGCCGCAGACGACGGGTGGGCGGCGTCGCCCTCGTGGTCGTCGACGTGCGCGGTGACGAGGCGGGTGGGCGTGAGCGCCAGCACGGTGAGGTGCCGGCGCACGGCGTCGTCGAAGGTGGTCTCGGCCTGGACGAGGTGGGCGAGCACGTCCTCGTCGGCGAGGGCGACGTCGAGGACGTCCTCCACGAGGTCCGGGTAGTAGCCGGCCCGGCGCACGTGGGCGGACAGGTCGGCACGAAGGTTCTCACGGGCGGTGGCATGCGGCACCCGCGCATTCTCCCACCGCCCCGGCGAGCGTGGCCACCGCCGTCCCCAGCCCGCGCCGTTCCCGCCGTCCGGCGCGCTGGAGGACAGGTCAGCCGGGCAGGGCGCGGCGCGGCGCGTCCGCGCGCTGCGCCGCCGACCGCAGCCGGACGACGGCGTGCAGCACGCTCACGCCGGCCGAGCCGACGACCACGGGGTACAGCTCCAGCGACGCGAGCTCGGGGAGGTCGTCGGCCAGCACGGAGACGCGCGCGAGCACGTCCTCGAGCGCGTCGATGTCCGCCTCCGGCGCGCCGCCGTACCCGAACAGCCGCGGCGCCGCGCGCACGGTGCGCACCATGGCGGCCACGTCGACGTCCGTCAGGGGCGGGATGCCGTAGGCCACGTCGTCGAGGAGGTCGGTCGCGTCGCCCGCGAGGCCGAACGACACCTTCGGGCCGAACAGGGGGTCCTCGCCGGAGCGGATGACGCACGGCACCCCGACGGGAGCCATCGGCTGCACCTCCATGGCGGGCTCGTCCTCCCCCAGGACCTCGAGCGCGACCTGCCGCATGCGCTCGACGTCGGCGCGCAGCTCGGCCGCGTCGGCGATGTCCAGGCGCACCCCGCCCAGGTCCGTGCGGTGGCGCAGCGCCGTCGAGGCGGTCTTGAGGGCCACCGGCCAGCCGAGCTCGTCGGCCGCCACGACGGCCTCGTCCGCCGTGCGCACGGTCCGTGAGCGCCACAGCCGCACGCCGTAGCAGTCGAGCAGCTCGGCCGTCTCCTCCTGGGTGAGCGCGCGCCCGTCGCCGCCCTCGGCGTCGGCGAGCCAGCGCTCGACGAGCCGGCGCGCCCGCCGTGCGTCCATCCCCTCGGGTCGCACGTGGGTGCCGCGGTCCTCCGTGCGCCAGCGCGCGTACGTCACGACCTTGCCGAGCGCCGTCACCGCGTCCTCCGGCGTGGAGAAGGCAGGGATGCGCACGGGCGTGCCGTCGGGGCCGGTCGCCGCGAGCTCGTCGGGCAGGCCGCTGAGGCCGAGCATCGAGGCGACGGTGGTGCGCCCGGTCCGCGCGGCGGCCTCGGCGACGGCCCGCGCCACGGCCCCGGTGCGCGGCACCACGACGGGCACGTCGACGGCCACGACGACGTCGCACGCCCCCGGCGCGTACAGGGCGTCGGTCACCTGGGCGATCTGCTCGTCGGTGGCGTCCGGCGGCAGGAAGTCGGACGACGCCGCGACGACCAGTCCCGCGGCGGCCGCAGCCTCGGCCACGAGGGCGGCCAGCGCCGCGGACGACGCGAGGATGCCCACGCGGCCACCGGCCGGCAGCGGCTGGTGCGCGAGCACCTGCGCGACGTCCATGAGCTGGTGGGTGTTCTCGGCCCGGATCACGCCCGACTGCCGCAGCATCTCGTCGAGCAGGCGACGTGGCGCACGCGTGGCGCGCACGGCGTGCCCCGGCGGCACGACCTGACCCGACCGACCCGCCACCACCACGACGACGGGCTTGACCCCGGCCAGCCGGCGCGCGATCCGGGAGAACTTGCGGGGGTTGCCGATGGACTCGAGGTAGAGGCAGACGACGGCGGTGCGCGCGTCGTCCTGCCAGTACTGCATGAGGTCGTTGCCCGACACGTCGGCGCGGTGTCCCGCGGACACCAGCGCCGAGACGCCGAGGCCGCGCCGCTCGAGCGTCCGCGTGAGCGTGACGGCGGCGGGTGCCGACTGGCAGAACATCCCCACCACGCCGGGGCGGGGCGACCGCTCCGCGAGGCTCGCGTGCAGCCGGGCGCCCGGCGTCGTGGTGAGCAGGCCGAACGACGCGGGCCCGACCACCCGCATCCCGCCCGCGTGCGCGGCGCGCACCAGCTCGCGCTGCCGAGCCAGGCCGTCCGGCCCTGTCTCCGCGTACCCGGCGGCCAGCACGACGACGCCGCGCACGCCGCGCCCGGCGAGGCGCCGCACCGCGTCGACGGCCTCGGCCGGCGGCACCGCCAGCAGGGCGAGGTCGACGCCGTCGCCGTGCGCGGTGTCGTCGCCCGCGGTGTCGTCTCTCGCGGTGTCGTCGCCCTCAACCCCGAGCGCGTCGTCCCACGACGCCGCGACCGCGAGCCCCGGCCTGTCCGGAACCGGCCCGGGGGCGCCGAGCACGATGAGCACGGTGTCCCCCGGGTCGGCCGCGGCGGCGTCGACGACGCGCTGGGCGAGGTGGTGCTCCGGCGTCGCTCCCGCGGGCCCCACCGGGCCGGGCCCGACGAGCAGGACCCGGCGGGCGGACAGCAGCGCCTGCATCGAGCGGGCCTCCGCGCGGTGCTCGCGGTCGGCCATCACCTCGCGGGAGCGGTCCGTGGGGTCGAGGTCGAACGCGACCATGACCACACCGTCGTCGAGGTGCTGGCTCACCGCGTACCCGGCGTCGCGGAAGACCGCGAGCATCGACGAGTTCTGCGGCAGCACGTCGGCGGTGAAGCGCCGCACGCCACGCTCGCGCGCCGCCGCGGCGACGTGCTCGAGGAGCACGGAGCCCAGGCCCTTGCCCTGCATCGCGTCGGCGATGTTGAAGGCCACCTCCGCCTCCGTCGGCGAGACCTTGTCGTACCGGGCGACGCCGAGCACGTCCTCGCGCGGGCGGCCCCCTTCGTCGGCACCGGGGCGCACGGCCACGAGCGCCACCCGGTCGCGCTGGTCGAGGTGCGTGAGGCGGTTCAGCTCCCGGTCCGTGAGGCGCCGCACCGGCGCGAAGAAGCGGAAGTACGCCGACCGCTCGGACTGCGCCTCCTGGAAGCGCTGGATCGCGTCGGCGTCGTCCGGTCGCAGGGGGCGCACGTGCATGGTGGTGCCGTCGCGCAGCACGACGTCGGCCTCCCACGCGACCGGGTACTCAGGGTCCGGCTGAGCGTCCGGAGTGTCGGGTGCGTCCACCCGTGCAGGCTATCCGGGGCCCCCGACGGGGGCGCGTCGCCGCGCCTGCGCGGCCCTGTGGGCGCCGGCGACTAGAGTCTGGTGGCGTCCGCGAGGGATGCCAGCACCCCACGGAGCACGACCTCGACCGTCCCGCCGAACTCAGGAGCCGCACCGCATGGCGCGCAAGAGCAGCAGCGCACCCGCCACCGACGAGCCGTTCGACGAGAAGATCGTCGACATCGACGTCGCGGCGGAGATGGAGACGTCGTTCCTCGAGTACGCGTACTCCGTCATCTACTCGCGCGCCCTGCCGGACGCCCGCGACGGCCTCAAGCCGGTGCACCGCCGGATCCTGTACATGATGTCCGACATGGGCCTGCGGCCCGACCGCGCGCACGTGAAGTCGTCGCGCGTGGTCGGCGAGGTCATGGGCAAGCTGCACCCGCACGGCGACACGGCGATCTACGACGCGCTCGTGCGGCTCGCGCAGGACTTCTCGATGCGCCTGCCGCTGGTCGACGGGCACGGGAACTTCGGCTCGCTCGACGACGGCCCGGCCGCCCCCCGGTACACCGAGGCCCGGCTCGCCCCGCCGTCGATGGCGATGACCGCCGGCCTCGACGAGGACGTCGTCGACTTCGTCCCGAACTACGACAACAAGCTCACGCAGCCCTCCGTGCTGCCGTCCGCCGTGCCGAACCTGCTGGTCAACGGCTCGTCCGGCATCGCCGTCGGCATGGCGACGAACATGGCGCCGCACAACCTCGTCGAGGTCGTGGCGGCGGCCCAGCACCTCATCGCGCGCCCGGACGCGACGCTCGACGACGTCATGCGCTTCGTGCCCGGCCCCGACCTGCCCTCGGGCGGCAAGATCGTCGGGCTCGACGGCGTGCGCGACGCCTACCGCACGGGCCGCGGCGCCTTCCGCACCCGCGCCACCGCCCGGATCGAGAACGTCACACCGCGGCGCAAGGGCATCGTCGTGACGGAGCTCCCCTACGGCGTGGGCCCGGAGAAGGTGATCGAGAAGATCGCCGACGGCGTGAAGGCCAAGAAGATCCAGGGCGTCACGAACGTCCAGGACCTCACGGACCGCACCCACGGCCTGCGCCTCGTCGTCGAGGTCAAGACGGGCTTCGACCCGGACGCCGTGCTGGAGCAGCTGTACCGCGCCACCCCGCTCGAGGACTCGTTCGGCATCAACAACGTCGCCCTCGTCGACGGCCAGCCGCGCACGCTCGGCCTGCTGGAGCTGCTGCGCGTGTGGGTGGAGCACCGCATCGACGTGGTGCGCCGCCGGTCGACCTTCCGGCTCGCCAAGCGGCAGGAGCGCCTGCACCTGGTGGAGGGCCTGCTGCTCGCCATCGTCGACATCGACGAGGTCATCCAGGTCATCCGCACCTCCGACGACGCCGCCACCGCCCGCGACCGCCTCATGGGCGTCTTCGACCTGTCGGAGCCCCAGGCGACGTACATCCTCGACCTCCAGCTGCGCCGGCTGACCAAGTTCTCCCGCATCGAGCTGGAGAAGGAGCAGTCGGAGCTGGAGCGCGAGATCGCCGAGCTGCAGGAGATCCTCGCCGACGACGCCCGCCTGCGCGCCGTCGTCAGCGCCGAGATGGGCGAGGTCGCCTCCACCTACGGCACCCCGCGTCGCACGGTGCTGCTCGACTCCGCCGGCGGCGCCACCGCTCCCGCGGCCACGAACGGCCGCAGCAAGCCGCCGGCCATCAGCCTGGAGATCGCGGACTCCCCCACCCGGGCGCTGCTGTCCGCCACCGGTCTCCTGGCCCGCACGTCGGGCGACGCCGCCGACGCGCCCCTGGAGCGCGCCGGACGCCGGCACGCCCACGACGCGATGCGCGGCGACGTCACCGCCACCACGCGCGGCGACGTCGGCCTCGTCACGTCCGCAGGCCGCCTCCTGCGCGTGTCCGTGCTCGACCTGCCCGCGCTCCCCCCGATCGACGGCCCGCCGTCGCTGTCGGGCGGGATCCCGGTGAGCGAGCTGGTCGCGCTCGCGCCCGGCGAGGCAGTCCTCACCGTGGTCTCCCTGGACGACGACGCGCCCACGTTGGCCCTCGGCACCGCCAACGGCGTCGTCAAGCGCGTCTCCGCGGGTGACGTGCCCGCGAACCGCGACGAGTGGGACGTCATCGCCCTCAAGGACGGCGACCGGGTCGTGGGCGCCGCCCCGGTGGGCGAGGACGACGAGCTCGTCTTCGTCGCCTCCGACGCGAGCCTGCTGCACTTCGACGCCTCCGCCGTGCGCCCGCAGGGCCGGGCCGCGGCCGGCATGGCGGGCATCCGTCTCGGCGCGGGCCAGCAGGTCGTCTTCTTCGGCGTCGCGCGGGCCGCGACCCGCGACCTGCACACCGTCGTCACGGTGGCGGGGACGTCGGGGGCGCTGCCCGGCACGGGTGGCGGCTCCGCCAAGGTCACGCCGTACGAGCTGTACCCCGGCAAGGGCCGCGGCACCGGCGGGGTGCGAGCGCACCGCTTCCTCAAGGGCGAGGACGGCCTCGTCCTCGCCTGGGTCGGCGAGGGCCCGGCGCGCGCCGTCGGCGGCGCCGGCCAGCCTGCCGAGCTGCCGGAGAGCACCGACCGCCGCGACGGCTCCGGCCAGCCGCTCGCCGCTCCCGTCGCCGCGATCGGCTGACGCGGCGCGTCAGCGCCCGACGGCGTCGACGATCGCCGCTCCGAGGTCGGCGGGCCGCGTGAACATCGGCCAGTGGCCGGTGGGCAGGTCGACGATCTCGTAGTCGTGGTGCCGGGACAGCTCCGCGACGAACGGGTGCCCCTGACCCATCAGGCTGCGCAGCGTCTCGGCCGGCATCTCGGACGCGATGACCGTCGACGGGATGTCGAGCCGGCGGTCGTCGTCGGACAGCCGGTGCGCCTCGCGCACGGTCCCGCCCGGCTGCGGGACCGAGCTCGCCAGCACCTCGGAACGGATCGTGTCCGTCATGCCGCGCAGCGAGTCCTCGTCGAACTCGCTCCAGTCGAGCGGGTACTCGACGGCGTCGGCCGGGAAGTCCGCGTTGTTGGCCTGCCCGTCGGCGGCCGGGCCCGAGTCCACGTACACGACGTGGGCCACCCGGTCGGGACGGGCGTCGGAGGCGGCGTAGACCAGCCCGCCGCCCGCCGAGTGGCCCACGAGCGCCACCTGCGCGTCGCCGGGCACCTCGTCGATCGCGGCGACCACGGCCTCGACGTGGTCGCGAAGGTGGACGCCCGACCGGTCGGCGTCGGGCGACTCCATCCCGGGCAGGGTGATCGGGCGCGCCGTGTGCCCGGCGGCCTCGAGGACCGGGACCACCTCGTCCCACGCGGAGCCGTCGAGCCAGAAGCCGGGTACCAGGATGATGTCCATGTCCCGAGATTACGAGTGACCTCCGACACGGTGGCTGCTTCACTGCCGCCATGCCGGACCTCGACCCGCCCGACCTCCACCTGCCCGACGGCTATGCCTTCACCACCGACCCCGAGCGGATCGACGCCGACCGGGTGCACGCGCTGCTCGCCGCGCACGCGTACTGGGCCGTCGGCCGTTCGCGCGAGCTGCAGCGCGCCGCGATGACGGGGTCCCGGAGCTACGGCGTCCTCGCCGCGACGGGCGACCTGGCCGCCTACGCCCGCCTGGTCACGGACGGCGCGACGTTCGGCTGGCTCGCGGACGTGATCGTCGACCCCGCCCACCGCGGGCACGGGCTGGGCCGCGCCGTCGTGCAGGGAGCGCTGGCCGACGTCGAGCGCCTCGGGCTGAAGCGGGTCCTGCTCCGCGCGTCGGACGAGGGCCGACGCATCTACGAGCGCGCCGGCTTCACGCCCGTCCCCGCGCCCGACACGTGGCTGGAGCTGCGCGCGAGCACCCCCGCGACCAGCAGCGCCTGACCCGCGACGTAGGTGAGCATGACCCAGAACCCGGAGGCGGGCGGGTCGAACCAGCCGGTGAAGGCGCCCAGCGCGATCATCGCGTCCGACGCCAGGAAGACGACCCCGCCGGCGCCGGCCAGCGGGTGCACGCCGGTGGCGAGCACCGCCATCGCCACCAGGCAGACCCCGTACACGACCACGGCGGCCAGCAGCGGGCCGGGCGCGCCCGGGGCGCAGGCCACGACGAGCGCCACCGCCGCGAGGGCGTAGGGGGCGAGGAGCGCGGGCCGGCGCGCGACGCTCGCGCGCCGGGTCGGCCAGAACGCGACGACGTAAGCGAGCTGGGCGAGCAGGAAGAAGCCCACCATGACGAGGAACGCGGCGTCTCCCTCGAAGGCCGCGGGCGCCGTGTCCCCGAGCCAGGACAGGCCGAGAGCCACGGTGACCAGGCGCACCAGGCGCGAGCGGGGAGCGGACGCGGCGCACCAGAGCGTCACGGCGAGCAGCGGCATCAGGCAGACCTGCGTGACCCGCGCCCAGGTGCCGGCCTCGGCCACCTGGGCCACGAGGTGCAGCACGGCGAGCATCGCGAGCGCGACGGCGGCCGCGCGGGAGGTGACGGTGGGCAGGAGCCGCTGCGGCGGCGCCGGGAGCAGCCCGGGATGAACGGCGTCGGTCACGCCGGGCAGCCTAGGCCCCCGGGCCCTCCGGCCGAAACCGGCTCCCGGCTCCTCCGCGGCAGGGCCGGTGGCCGTCCGTCACGGCGGTCAGAGCTCGATCGTCACCAGGCGCGACCCGTGCCGCTTGCTGTAGCCCAGGCTCGCGTAGAGCCCGTGCGCGCCGCTCGGGTTCTGCGTGTCGACGTCGAGCGCGGCGGCCGCCATGCCGTCGGCCGCGAACGCCCGCATGCCCGCCGCGAGGAGAGCGACGGCGACCTTGCGTCCGCGGTAGGCGCGGCGCACGCCGAGGATCTCCGTGTAGCCGAACGGGTAGCCGCGCACCGCGAAGTCCGCCGTGTACCGGGCCGCGACGTGGTAGCCGACGACGAGCGGCTCGCCCGCCCGCAGCGCGGCCGCCGTCTCGGCGTCGGTGTGCGGGTCGGCCAGGAGGGCGGCGACGTCCGGCTCCGGGTCGACGACCACGAACGACCACTCGGGCGCGTACGTCGCGCGGCCGCTCCGCCACTGCTCCGAGGTCTGCGGCTCGCTGCCCCAGTGGTCGCGGAACGCGTCGTTGTGGGCGAGCCGGGCCGGCTCGTCGTGCTCCTCGTCGAGGGGGACGAGCCGGAGCCCGTCGTCGACGGCGACGGCGGGCAGCGGGCGGGCGTCGAGGTCGCGCAGGTCCCGCTCGAGGTCGGAGTAGAAGCGCCGCGGCGTGAAGCCCGCCCGCTCGTAGAGCCGGACCTTCGTGGCGGGCGCGGCGTCCTCGAGGAAGCCGGCGAGCCGCGCGGGCACCTCCTTGCCCGACACGGCGAGCATCTGGCGCGCCCGCGCCTCCTGCCAGGCGAACAGCTCCCGACCGATGCCCTCCCCGCGGCGGTCGGGGTGCACGGCTCCCCACAGGAACGCGCGCACGCGGGTGGTGTCGCCGGGCATCGTCTCGACGTAGCCGTACGCACGCAGCCTGCCGTCGGCGTCGACGCCCAGCACCGAGTCGGTGTCGAGGTGGCGCCACGGGGCGTCGAGGATCTCGAGCAGCTCCTCCAGCGACTCCCGGTAGGGCTCGTCGTCCGCCTCGGCGACGGTGTTGCGGAGGTCGAGCAGCGCTCCGGCGTCGTCGCGCGTCGCGGGGCGCCACGCCAGCCCACCGGCCGTGAGCGACGGCAGGACGGGCGGGGCGTCCGCGCGCTCCGAGAGGGGCGCGAGCGGGGCGGGGGCAGGGGTCGCCATGGGGCACACGGTAGGCACCGCCGGGAGCCGGGCGCACGCGCTTTTCGCGCGCCCGGCCTTGTCCGAGGCGGCGGCCGTGTGGCACGGTGCAGCGTCCTGACCTGCACCGACCGCAACGGAGCGTGCGATGACCGACACCGTCCCCGCCGTGTACGAGCTCCTCGACGAGCGGTTCGCCGCCGTGGGCGGCGACAGCCGCCTCGAGCGCCTCTGGACCGGTGCGCGCTGGACCGAGGGACCGCTGTACGTCCCCGCGGGCCGCTACCTGCTGTTCAGCGACATCCCCAACGACCGGGTGCTGCGCTGGGACGAGACGGACGGGTCGGTGAGCGTCTTCGGCTCCCCCGCCGGCTACGCCAACGGGCGCACGATCGACCGGCAGGGCCGCGTCGTCACCTGCCGGCACGGCGAGCGGAAGGTCGTGCGCACCGAGCACGACGGCTCGACGACGGTGCTCGCCGACCGCTGGGACGGACGGCGGCTCAACAGCCCCAACGACGTCGTGGTGTCGTCGGACGGCGCCGTGTGGTTCACCGACCCGCCGTACGGCATCGCGAGCGACTACGAGGGCCACCGGGCCGAGCCGGAGATCGACGGCTGCCACGTGTACCGGGTCGACCCGCGCACGGGCGAGGTGGCCGCCGTCGCGACGGACCTCGAGCGCCCCAACGGCCTGGCGTTCTCCGTCGACGGGAGCCGGCTGTACGTCGCGGACACGCAGCGGCGGCACCTGCGCGCCTTCGACGTGCGCGGCGACCGCCTCGCCGGTGGAGACGTCCTCGCCGACCTCGACGGCGGGCCGGACGGCGTGCGGGTCGACGCCGCCGGCCGGGTCTGGGTCGCGGCGGGGGACGCCGTGCACGTGCTCGATCCCGACGGCACCCTCCTCGGCCGCCTCCGGCTGCCCGAGGAGGTGTCGAACCTCGCGTTCGGCGGCCCGAAGCGCAACCGCCTGTTCCTCACCGCGACGACGTCGGTGTACTCGATCCTGCTCACCGTGTCCGGCGCGCCCCTCCTCTGAGCCGCCCTCCCGGCAGGGAGGGCGAAGACGGTGGACGACCCGTCCCCCGCCCCGGCCGCGCCGTTACGCTGCACGGGTGACGACCACGCTCGACCCTGCCGCCGCCGACGCCCGTTCCACCGCCCTGCGCGAGGCCCTGCGCACGCGCGTCGTGGTGGCCGACGGCGCCATGGGCACGATGATCCAGGCCGCCGACCCGACCCTCGACGACTACCAGGGGCACGAGGGGTGCAACGAGATCCTCAACGTGTCGCGGCCCGACATCATCCGCGCCGTGCACGACGAGTACCTCGAGGTCGGCGTCGATGCGATCGAGACCAACACGTTCGGCGCCAACTGGTCCAACCTGTCCGACTACGGGATCGACGACCGGATCCGCGAGCTCGCTCGGGCCGGCGCGGCGCTCGCCCGCGAGCGCGCCGACGCCTTCGCGACCGCCGACCACCCGCGCTGGGTGCTCGGGTCGATGGGCCCCGGCACCAAGCTGCCGAGCCTGGGGCACACCACCTACGCGCACCTGCGCACGACGTTCGCCGAGCAGGCGGCCGGCCTGCTCGAGGGCGGCGCGGACGCCCTGCTGGTGGAGACCAGCCAGGACCTGCTGCAGGCGAAAGCCGCCGTCACCGGCTGCCACGACGCGATCGCGGAGGTCGGCCGCGACGTGCCGGTCATCGTCTCCGTGACGGTCGAGACCACCGGCACCATGCTCATGGGGTCGGAGATCGGCGCCGCGCTCACCGCGCTGCAGGCGATCGGCGTCGACGCGATCGGGCTGAACTGCGCCACCGGCCCGGACCAGATGAGCGAGCACCTGCGCCACCTCGCGCGGCACAGCGAGGTCCCGGTCACCTGCATGCCCAACGCGGGCCTGCCGGAGCTGGGGCCGCACGGCGCCGTCTACCCGCTCACGCCCGAGGAGCTGGCCGCGGCGCACACGCAGTTCGTGCAGGAGTTCGGGCTCGGCCTGGTCGGCGGCTGCTGCGGCACCACGCCCGAGCACCTGCGCCAGGTGGTCGAGGCCGTGCGCGGCCGCGAGCTGCACGACCGGAACCCGCAGCGCGAGAACGGCGTCGCCTCGTTGTACTCGCACACCGACCTGCGCCAGGACACGTCGTACCTGGCCATCGGCGAGCGCACCAACGCCAACGGCTCCAAGGCGTTCCGCGAGGCGATGCTCGAGGGTCGCTGGGACGACGTCGTCGACATCGCCCGCGCCCAGACGCGCGACGGCGCGCACCTGCTCGACGTCTGCGTCGACTACGTGGGGCGCGACGGCGTCGCGGACGTGCGCGAGGTCGTCTCGCGGCTGGCGTCGGCGTCCACGCTGCCCCTGGTGATCGACTCCACCGAGCCGGCGGTGCTGCAGGCGGGGCTCGAGCTGCTCGGCGGGCGCGGCGTCGTGAACTCGGTGAACTTCGAGGACGGCGACGGCCCCGGCTCCCGCTACGCCACGATCATGCCGCTCGTGCAGGAGCACGGCGCGGCCGTCGTCGCGCTGACCATCGACGAGGAGGGACAGGCGCGCACCAAGGACGGCAAGGTCGCGATCGCCACCCGCCTCGTCGAGCAGCTCACGGGCGACTGGGGCATGCGCGTGGACGACATCATCGTCGACGCCCTGACCTTCCCCATCGCCACGGGTCAGGAGGAGACGCGGCGCGACGCCATCGAGACGATCGAGGCGATCCGCGAGATCACCACGCGCTACCCGGGCGTGCACACCACGCTCGGTGTCTCCAACGTGTCGTTCGGTCTCAACCCGGCCGCGCGCACCGTGCTCAACTCGGTGTTCCTGCACGAGGCGACCCGGGCGGGTCTGGACTCCGCCATCGTGCACGCCGCGAAGATCCTGCCCCGCAACGCCATCCCCGACGAGCAGTGGGAGGCCGCGGAGGACCTGGTGTGGGACCGGCGCCGGTACGACGACGAGGGCAACCTCGTGCACGACCCGCTGTCCCACCTCCTGGAGCTGTTCTCCGGCGTGGACGCCACCGCGCTGCGCGACCAGCGCGCGGCGGAGCTCGCCGCGCTGCCCGTGGGCGAGCGCCTGGAGCGCCGCATCGTCGACGGCGCGCGCAAGGGCCTGGAGGAGGACGTCGACGAGGCGCTGGCCGGCGGCATGAAGGCGCTCGACATCGTCAACACCCACCTGCTGGGCGGCATGAAGGTCGTGGGCGAGCTGTTCGGCTCCGGCCAGATGCAGCTGCCGTTCGTGCTGCAGTCCGCCGAGGTGATGAAGACCGCCGTGGCGCTGCTGGAGCCGCACATGGAGAAGGTCGAGGGCGGCGAGGACCGGTCCAAGGGCACCGTGGTGCTCGCCACCGTGCGCGGCGACGTGCACGACATCGGCAAGAACCTCGTCGACATCATCCTCACCAACAACGGCTACACGGTCGTGAACATCGGTATCAAGCAGCCGGTGAGCGCCATGATCGAGGCCGCCGAGGAGCACGACGCCGACGTCATCGGCATGTCCGGGCTGCTCGTGAAGTCGACCGTCGTGATGAAGGAGAACCTGCAGGAGCTGGTCTCCCGCGGCATGGAGAAGCGCTGGCCGGTGCTGCTCGGCGGCGCCGCCCTGACCCGGACGTACGTCGAGGACGACCTCGCCTCCGCGTTCCCCGGCACCGTGCGGTACGCGAAGGACGCCTTCGAGGGGCTGCGGCTCATGGAGCCTCTCGTCGCCATCGCCCGCGGTGCGGACCCGGAGACCGTCGGACTGCCCGCCCTCCGCAAGCGCCGGCACGGCGTCGTCACCGTGACGGAGACCGCGCCGGAGGACCTGCCCGCGCGCTCCGACGTCGCGGCCGACAACCCCGTCCCCGAGCCCCCGTTCTGGGGCACCCGCATCGTCAAGGGCATCCAGCTCGCCGACTACACGGCGTTCCTCGACGAGCGCGCGACCTTCATGGGCCAGTGGGGGCTCAAGCCCGGCCGGGGCGACGACGGGGCCTCGTACGAGGAGCTCGTCGAGACCGAGGGCCGGCCGCGCCTGGCCGCCTGGCTCGAACGGGTCCGTACCGACCAGATCATGGACCCGACCGTCGTGTACGGGTACTTCCCCGTGTGGTCCGAGGGCGACGACGTCGTGGTCGCGCACCACGACGGGCCCGACGGCGGCTCCGGCGGCGAGCCGGGCACCGAGCGCCTGAGGTTCCACTTCCCGCGGCAGCGCCGCGACCGGCACCTGTGCCTGGCCGACTTCGTCCGCCCGCGCTCGTTCGCCGAGGAGACCGGACGGTTCGACGTGCTGCCCGTGCAGCTCGTCACCGTCGGCGACACCGTCTCGGGTCACACCGCGAAGCTCTTCGAGGCGAACGCCTACCGCGAGTACATGGAGCTGCACGGCCTCTCCGTCCAGCTGACGGAGGCGCTGGCGGAGTTCTGGCACTCCCGCGTGCGCGACGAGCTCGGCTTCGCGGGCGAGGAGCCCACCGACGTCGAGGGCCTGTTCAAGCTGCAGTACCGCGGCGCCCGGTTCTCCCTCGGCTATCCCGCGTGCCCGGAGATGGAGGACCGCCACAAGGTGGTCGAGCTGCTGCGCCCCGAACGCGTCGGCGTGACACTGTCCGACGAGCTGCAGCTGCACCCCGAGCAGTCCACCGACGCGTTCGTCTTCCACCACCCGGAGGCGAAGTACTTCTCCGTGTGAGTCCCTGGGCGTGCTCCGCCCGATCGCCGCCCTTCCCCGGTTCGACGCCCAGCACCCGACCAGGGACGATACGAGCATGAGCACCCCGCAGACCGGTCAGGACGTCATGCGTGAGGGCACCCGCCCGACGATCGTGGTGGACCGCTACCGGCCCTCCGACCGCGCCCGCCTCTACGACGTCTGCCTGCGCACCGGCGACTCGGGCGAGGACGCCACCGGGCTGTACGCCGACGGCGACCTGCTCGGTCACGTCTACCTCGGCGCCTACCTCGACCTGGAGCCCGACCTGGCGCGCGTGCTGCGCCGGGAGGACGGTACCCCCGTCGGCTACTGCGTGGCCACCGCGAGCACCGCGGAGTTCGAGCGTCGCTGCGAGGAGAGCTGGTGGCCGCCGCTGCGCCAGCGCTACGGCGCCCCCGCCGAGGACGACGAGTCGCCGGACGCACGGCTGCTGCGTGTGATCCACGCACCCTCGCGCAGCGCGGCCCCGTGGCTCGCGGAGCACCCCGCGCACCTCCACGTGGACCTGCTGCCCGAGGCGCAGGGCGGCGGCCGCGGGCGCCGCGTGCTCGAGGCCGTGCTCGACGCCGTCAACGCCGCCGGCGCGCCGGGCATCCACCTCGGCGTCGGCGGGGGCAACGTGCGTGCCATCGGCTTCTACGAGCACCTGGGCTTCCGCACGCTGGAGCACCACCCGTGGGGGCTGACCATGGGTCTGCGCCTGCCGCGCCGCTGACCCGGGCGTCAGTCGTCGATCGATCGCGGGCTGCCGACTAGGCGGCCACGCTCCCCCGCAGGATCGACGTCATCCTCTTGCCCTTGGCGACCTCGTCGACGAGCTTGTCCATCCAACGGATCTGCTGCATCAGCGGGTCGTCGATGTCCTCGACGCGCACGCCGCAGATCACCCCGGTGATGAGCGACGCGTTCGGGTTCATCACGGGCGCCTGGGCGAAGAACGTCTCCAGGTCCACCTCGTCGGCGATGACGCGCTCGAGGCCGGCGTCGTCGTAGCCCGTGAGCCAGGTGAGGACGCGGTCGAGGTCGTCCGTGCTGCGGCCCTTGCGCTCCACCTTCTGCACGTACAGCGGGTAGATGCTGGCGAAGGTCATCCGGCGGATGCGGTCGGCAGGCATGGGTCGCCTCCTGTCGTGACGGTTGTTCCCGGACTCGAGGCTATCGCGCGACGACGGCCCCGGGCGCCGCCACGGAGGCCCGCTCCAGCCTGGCCACCAGGGCGACGAGCCCGGCCGCGAGCGGGACCAGCACGAGGTTGCCCAGCAGCATCGGACGCAGGAACGGCAGCCCGGCGACGTAGCTGGCCAGGAGGCCGTCCGGGCCCGCGGGATAGAACGTGCCCCGGCCGAGCCACCACACGCCCGCGTTGGTCCACAGGTAGAAGAACAGCGAGCTGCCGACGCCGAAGCCGAGCGCCGCGACGAGGCGGCCGGCGGTACCCCGCGTCCGCCCGGCCCACCAGGCACCGACGCCGATCACGGCCCAGGCGGTCCACGTGAACACCAGCACCGAGGAGTTGCCGAGCAGCACGTCGCTCAGCGCGACGACGACCAGAGGCGCGAGCATCGCGAGCCGGTGGCGCAGCAGCCCCGCCGCGGCGAACGCGGCGGCCGTCGAGAGCTCGAGGTTGGGCGGCGCGCCGAGGTCGGTCTTCACCAGGCGCCAGACGACGGCGCCGGCGACGAGCAGCACCGCGAGCGCAGGCCGCCACCAGCGCCGGACGAGCTCGCGCGCGGGGAGCGGAGCGTCGAGGCGGGAGCTCGCGGCGGTCACTGCTCGATCTCCTCGATCTTCCACGTGATGGTCTGCCCGTTCTTCGTCTCGAGCGACCCCGCGCCCACCTGGGCCATCTCGTCGTCGACGTACAGGCCCCAGAACTCCGTCTCCGGGTCGGCCTCCCGGCCGCGGATCGAGGTCACGAAGGCGTTCTCGCCCTCACCCTGCACCTGCGCGTCCGGGTCCTTCTCCTGCAGCAGCTCGAGAGCGGTCTTGCCGTCCTCGCCCTCGTAGGAGAACTCGCCGACGTTCTCGGCCACCTGCTCGGTGGCGTCGACCGACGCGCTGGCGGACGCCGTGGAGCCGGCGTCGGACGAGCCGCCGTCGGAGCAGCCCGCGAGCAGGCCCACAGCGAGGGCGGACGCCGGGAGCAGCGCGAGCAGACGGGGCGGGGTCGAGCGAGGGATCTTCACGGCCAGAGGGTACCCATCACCCGAGGTCGCCCGCCGCTCGGGCCGCCATCCGGACGCCGGTCAGGCGTCGATGCGCGACTGGTCGAGCGTGCTCGCCCCGGCGACGATGAACTCCTTGCGGGGCGCGACGTCGCTGCCCATGAGCAGCTCGAACACCCGCTCCGCGGCCTCGGCGCCCGCCACGGTGACGCGACGCAGCGTGCGGTGCCGCGGGTCCATGGTGGTCTCGGCGAGCTGGTCGGCGTCCATCTCCCCCAGGCCCTTGTAGCGCTGGATGTCCTCCTTGTACCGGCGCCCGGCCCGGTCCAGCTTCTTGAGCGTCGCGGTGAGCTCCGCCTCCGAGTACGTGTACAGGTACTCGTTCTTGCGCCGGCCGCTGCCCAGCACCTCCACCCGGTGCAGCGGCGGGACGGCCGCGAAGACGCGGCCCGCCTCGAGCATCGGCCGCATGTACCGGTAGAAGAGGGTGAGCAGCAGGGTGCGGATGTGCGCGCCGTCGACGTCGGCGTCGGTCATCAGCACGATCTTGCCGTAGCGGGCGGCGTCCAGGTCGAAGGACCGGCCGGAGCCCGCGCCGAGCACCTGGATGATGGCGGCGCACTCCGCGTTGCGCAGCATGTCGCTGATCGACGCCTTCTGGACGTTGAGGATCTTGCCGCGGATCGGCAGCAGCGCCTGGAAGTCGCTCGAGCGGGCCAGCTTGGCCGTGCCGAGGGCGCTGTCGCCCTCGACGATGAAGAGCTCGCTGCGGTTCACGTCGTCGCTGCGGCAGTCCGCGAGCTTCGCCGGCAGGGACGACGCCTCGAGGGCGTTCTTGCGCCGGGAGATCTCCTTCTGCTTGCGCGCCGTGACGCGAGCACGCATCTCGGCGACGACCTTCTCGAGCAGCAGCGCCGACTGCGCCTTCTCGTCGCGCTTGGACGACGTGAGCAGTGCGCCCAGCTCCTTCTCGACGACGCGGGAGACGATCGCCCGCACGGGTGCGGTGCCGAGCACCTCCTTGGTCTGGCCCTCGAACTGCGGCTCCGCGAGCCGGACCGTGACGACCGCGGTGAGGCCGGCGAGGACGTCGTCCTTCTCGATGCGCTCGGCCGCGTCCTTCGTGGAGACCTTCAGGCGACGCGCGTTCGCCTCGATCTGCTTGCGGACGGTCTTGAGCAGGCCCTGCTCGAAGCCGGACAGGTGGGAGCCGCCCTTGGGCGTCGCGATGATGTTGACGAACGTGCGCAGCTCGGTGTCGTAGCCGCCGCCCCAGCGCAGCGCGATGTCCACCTCGCAGTCCCGCCGCACCTCCTGCGGCGACATGTGCCCGCGCGAGTCCAGGACCGGCACCGTCTCCGTGAACTGTCCGCTGCCGCGCAGCTGCCAGGTCGAGGTCACCGGGGCGTCGGGCGCGAGGAACTCGACGAAGTCCACCGCGCCGCCGTCGTGCTGGAAGACCTCCTCGTGCGGGCCGGTCTCCCCCGGTGTGCCGGGCAGCCCGCGCTCGTCGCGCACCGTGAGCTTGAGGCCCGGCACGAGGAACGTCGTCTGGCGGGCGCGGGTGACGAGCTCGTCGTAGCTGAACACCGCCGTCTTCGGGAAGACCTGCCGGTCCGCCCAGTACCGCACGCGGGTCCCGGCGACGCCGCGCTTGACCTTGCCGACGACGGCGAGCTCGGACCCGGACACGAACGGCTCGAACGGGGACTCCGGGGACGGCCCGGTCGCCGGGTCGGTGAAGACGCCCGGCTCGCCGCGGTGGAACGTCATGCGGTGCGTCTTGCCGGCGAGGTCGACCTCGACGTCCAGGCGCGCGGAGAGCGCGTTGACGACGGAGGCGCCGACGCCGTGCAGGCCGCCCGACGCGGTGTACGAGCCGCCGCCGAACTTGCCGCCCGCGTGCAGCTTGGTGAAGACCACCTCGACACCGGACAGCCCCGTCTTCGGCTCGATGTCGACCGGGATTCCGCGCCCGTCGTCCTCGACCGTCACGGACGAGTCCGCGTGCAGGACGACGCGGATCGCCGTCGCGTGGCCGCCCAGGGCCTCGTCGACGGAGTTGTCGATGATCTCCCACAGGCAGTGCATGAGGCCGCGCGAGTCGGTCGACCCGATGTACATGCCGGGGCGCTTGCGCACCGCCTCGAGGCCCTCGAGGACCGTCAGGTGGCGTGCGGTGTACCCGGACTCGGAGGTGGCTGTCACGGGAACGAGGGTAGACGACTCGAACGCCTGTACCGTCTGCCCACGCCGCCGGCCGTGTGCTCCACGCCGCTATGCCCGGAGCGAACCTGCCCCCGGACCGGGATGCTTCGGGCCACCCGTCTGGTTGGATGGAGACGTGAGCACCACGACAGCCGAACCGACCCAGCCGCTGACCGCCGCCGACCGCTGCGACCGCTGCGGCGCCCAGGCGTACGTGCGAGTGGTCCTGCCCGTCGGAGAGCTCCTCTTCTGCGGGCACCACGCACGCGCGCACGCGGGCGCCTACGAGGGCGTCGCCGTCCACGTCCAGGACGAGACGGACCGGCTCCACGCCGAGCACGGGGCCCGCTGACCCCGACGCAGCACACCGACCACACGAGAGCCCCGCACCCTCCGGTGCGGGGCTCTCGTGCGTCGCCGCACCGGGTTCACCCGCACGTCACCCGCCCCTCCTCGTCATCCCGGCCCCCTCGGGCGCCTCCCTCTTCTCGGTACGACCCCGACCCCTGGGAGAACCCGATGTCCACCTCCGCCCCCTCCGCCGCCGCCACCGACCCCGCCCGCGCCGGCGGCCTCGCGGCGCGGCTCGCCCCCACGCTCGACGGCGACGTGACCCTGCCCGGCGACCCGGCGTACGACGCCGCGCTCCCCGGCTTCAACCTCGCGCTCGCCCACCGGCCGGCTCTCGTCGTGCGCGCGACGTCACCCGAGGACGTCGTCACGACGGTCCGCGCCGCCGCGGACCTGGGCTTCCGCGTCGGCGTCCGCTCCACCGGCCACAGCGCGGCGGCCACGGGGGCGGACGACGTCCTCCTCGACGTGTCCGCCCTCGACCGTCTCCACGTCGACCCCGGCGCCCGCACGGCGACCGTCGGGCCGGGCGTCACCTGGCAGGCGGTGCTCGACGCCGGCGCGGCCCACGGGCTCGGCGGCCTGTGCGGGTCGTCGCCCCACGTCGGGGTGGTCGGCTACACGCTCGGCGGCGGGCTCGGCCCGATGGCCCGCACGTTCGGCTTCGCCGCCGACCACGTCGTGGCGATCGACGTGGTCACGGCCGCCGGCGACCTCGTCACGGCGACGCCGACGGAGCACGAGGACCTGTTCTGGGCCCTGCGGGGCGGCGGCGGCGCCTTCGGCGTGGTGGTGGCGATGACGTTCGCCCTCTTCCCGCTCGACACCGTGCGGGCGGGGACGCTGTGGTTCGACGTCGACGACGCCCCGGCCGTGCTGCACCGGTGGCGCGCCGAGATCGCGCACCTGCCCGAGGACGTCACGACCTCCGTGGCACGGATGAACCTGCCGCCGATGCCGGAGGTGCCGGAACCGCTGCGCGGCCGCGCCCTGCTCGTCGTGCGCTACGTGCGCGACGGGGACCTCGCCGCCCCCGACCCGCTCGTCGACACCCTGCGCCAGGTGGCGACACCCGTCCTCGACACGGTCGGCGACCTGCCGTACGCCCGGATCGGGGAGGTCCACGCCGACCCGGACGCGCCGATGCCCCTCGTCGACCGCGGCGGTCTGCTCCACACGCTGACCGAGGACGCCGTCGACGCGTTCCTCGGCGCCGTGCCGCCCGGCTCCCCGGTCCTGGCCGCCGAGATCCGGCTGCTGGGCGGCGCCGTGGGCCGACCCGCCGGCGTCCCGAACGCCGTCGGGGGCAGGGACGCCTCCTTCACGCTGTTCCTGGGGGCGCTCGCCGCGCCGGTCGGCCCCCCGGACATCACCGACCAGCTCCAGCAGGTGACCGACACCATGGCGCCCTGGAGCACCGGCGGCGCCCTGCTCAACTTCGCAGGCCCGCGCGACGCCGTCGCCGCGTCCCTCGTGCACCAGGCCTACGGCCCGACGTACGACCGGCTGGTGACGCTCCGCCGGCAGCTCGACCCGCGCGGCGTGCTCGCCCCGTCCGCCCGTTGGGACCTGGTGGAGGACGCTCCCGCGGCCTGACCCCACGGCAGGGCGCCCGAAGCGCGCCCCGGACGCACGAGAGCCCCGGAACCGAACGGTTCCGGGGCTCTCGTGACGACGTGCGGGCGAGATCAGTCGAGGTAGTCGCGCAGCACCTGCGAGCGCGACGGGTGCCGCAGCTTCGACATCGTCTTGGACTCGATCTGGCGGATCCGCTCGCGCGTGACCCCGTAGACCTTGCCGATCTCGTCCAGCGTCTTGGGCTGACCGTCCTGCAGGCCGAACCGCATGGAGACGACGCCCGCCTCGCGCTCCGACAGGGTGTCGAGCACCTGGTGCAGCTGCTCCTGCAGCAGCGTGAAGCTCACCGCATCGGCCGGCACGACGGCCTCGGAGTCCTCGATGAGGTCACCGAACTCGCTGTCGCCGTCCTCGCCCAGGGGGGTGTGGAGCGAGATGGGCTCCCGGCCGTACTTCTGGACCTCGACCACCTTCTCGGGGGTCATGTCCAGCTCCTTGGCCAGCTCCTCCGGGGTGGGCTCGCGGCCCAGGTCCTGGAGCATCTGACGCTGCACACGGGCCAGCTTGTTGATGACCTCGACCATGTGCACCGGGATACGGATGGTGCGGGCCTGGTCGGCCATGGCTCGGGTGATCGCCTGTCGGATCCACCAGGTGGCGTACGTCGAGAACTTGTAGCCCTTGGTGTAGTCGAACTTCTCGACCGCGCGGATCAGGCCGAGGTTGCCCTCCTGGATCAGGTCCAGGAACAGCATGCCGCGGCCGGTGTAGCGCTTGGCGAGGGAGACGACGAGACGCAGGTTCGCCTCGAGCAGGTGGTTCTTGGCGCGCTTGCCGTCGTGCGCGATCCACCGCAGGTCGCGGTACATGCGGCGCTCGTCGGCGCTCGCCTTCGTCTTGTCGTAGTCGGCGTAGTCCTTGGACAGGCGCTCCTCCGCGAACAGGCCGGCCTCGATGCGCTTCGCCAGCTCGACCTCCTGCTCCGCGTTCAGCAGCGCGACCTTGCCGATCTGCTTGAGGTAGTCCTTGACGGGGTCGGCGGTGGCGCCGGCCGTGACGACCTGCTGCGCCGGCTGGTCGTCGTCGTCGGTGTCCGAGACGACGAACCCGGTCTCCTCGTCCTCACCCTTGCCGGTACCGGCCTTGCCGCCCTTCGCGGTGGCACGCTCGGTGGTCTCGCCCTCCGGCTCGTCGGCGTCGATCTCGACCTCCTCGACGCCGTCGGGGGCGGGCTCGTCCTTCGCCTCCGTCTTGCGGCCCCGGGTGGTCTTGGCGCCCTTGGCCGCCGCGGTCTTGGCGGACGCGCCCCTCGCCGCCGGCTTCTTGGCCGCCGCGGCGGGCGTCGGCTCGGTCGCCTCGTCGTCCGCCGAGTCCTTCACGGTGGAGGTCGTCACGGAGGACGTCTTCACCGCGCTCGCGGACCGCGTCGTCGGAGCCTTCGCGCGGGTCGTGGTGCTCCGGCTCGCGCTGGCTGCAGCGACCTTGGTGGCCGTGGGCACACCGATCTCGACGCCCGCGGTCGCGAAGGCGCGCAGGACCGCCTTCAGACGCTTCGGGTCCGCCACCGCGGCGTTCTCGCAGGCAGCGCGGAAGCTCTCGGCGTCGACCCGGCCGTCGGCGGTGCCTCGAGCGAGCAGCCCCTGCAGGGCAGGGTGCTCGAACTCGCGGGGAAGTGCAGGGTTCTGCGCAGTGGACGCCACAAACCGACCTTTCGGCATTCGAGGGTACGGTGCACCGCCATCAAGGCCCCCGACTCGGACTGTCGTGGCTCAGGCGGACATCTCTATTGTACCGGCGACATCGGCGACAGAGGGGCACCACGGGCTCCTGCGCCCAGTCCCGTACCCACGTCGTCCGTTCCCCGGTTCTGGCTCAACGTCCGGGGCGTCGCGAAGATTCCCGGCCGCACGGGCGGAACGGCGGGCGAAACTTCGGGCGACACGGCGACCCCGGACCTGCCACGTGGCCTCGCCGGACCGCCCGAGGACGGTCGCGAGCGTCACACCGCGCGGGGACACGGGCGCGCGTGTCGTCACGGCTTCACGGCCAGGACGGGGCAGGGCGCCTCGAGCAGGATGCGCTGGGCGCCGGACCCGAGGATCAGCTTGCCCACCGGGCTGCGCCGGCGCAGGCCCACGACGATGAGCTCGGCGCCCACCTCCTGCGCCGTGCGCACGAGATCCTCGGCGAGGTCTCCCGTGCCGCCCACCACCGAGTGGGCGAGCCCCGAGGAGGCCAGGTCGTCCTCGACCGCCTGCCTCTCGGGCCCGCCGTCGTCCCGGGTGACGACGACCGTGAGCGGGACGGACCGCTCCTGCGCCTCTTGCTTCGCTGCGGCGAGTGCCGCCTGTCCCTCGGCCGTGCTCAGGAGTCCGACGACGATCGCCATGGGGGCACGCTACCCGACCGTCGGCCCGGCCACACCGGCCGCACCTGCCGCACCTCCCCCAGCCGCCACTCCCGCCGCGCTCACCCACCCGGGCGGGACCGCGGCCTCCAGCACACCGGCCACCAGCGCGGCCAGTCGGTAGGCCGGGTCCTGCCTCGCGGACTCGCGCACGCGCCGGGCCGCGAGCCACCCGTCGCCCCGCCACCACGCCAGGAAGCCCAGCAACGCGAGGGGCGGCGCGTGCCACCGCCGCGGCGCGCCGCCCACCAGCTGCTCCAGCACGAGCCGGGTCGCGTCGGCGGTCGCCCCGTCCGGCGGCACCCCGACCCGCGGGTCCACCACCCGGGCGATCGCGCGGGCCGTGGCGGCCTCCACGTCACGGGTGACGTCGGCGTCCCCGCCCGCCCGGGCGGTCCGGTCCGCCGCCTCTCGCGCGCCCGGCACCAGCGACAGCAGCACGGCGTCGCGAACCCTGACGTCCGCGAGCGCCACCGCGAGGCGGCCGAGGCGTGCGGGGGGCAGCTCGACGTCGCCGGCCGGGCAGGTGCGCAGCTCCGCCGCCGCCTGGCGCACCAGGTCGCACCAGACCCCGTAGGCCTCGGCGCGCCAGCGCCCCAGCACGTCATGGGCCGTCTCACGAGGCGCCGCACGGGCAGCGTCGCCTGCCGCCGCACGCACCCGCTCCGCGCGTACGGCCGCCTTGGCGACGCGGTCCCGCACGCCCGCGGACAGCGCGCGGATCCGGTGCGCCTCCTGCTCGGACCCGGCGATCGCCCGCCCGGCGACCACGAACGCCGCCCCCACCTCGCCGTGCTCGAGCTCACCCACCGGACGCCCTCGCTCCGGGCAGCACGCGGGGTCGGTGCAGTCGAGTCCCCGGTAGCCGTCCGGGCCGACCAACCACGCCTCCACGTCGACCGTCGGCCCCAGCGACTCCTCCAGCGCTCCCACCACGGCCGCCTCGCGCGACCGGACCTGGTCCGGCGAGGACGCCGTGTAGAGCACGACGAGCGCCAGCCGGGCACCGACCCGGCCGGCGGCACGAGCCACGACGCTCGCGCTGCCTCTCGCGCCGCCCGTCTCGTCACCAGGGCCACCGGAGTGCCCGTCGAGGTCGGCCAGGCCGGTCCTCGCGACGAGGCCCACCCGTCCCTCCCCGGTGACAGCGACGACGACCACGCACTCCCGCGGCCGGAACCCCAGGAGGTACGGCACCGCCGCGAGCAGGTCGCGGGAGGAGCGGAGCACGAGCGGGGTGTCGAAGGCGAGGCCGGGCTCCCCGGCGCGGTCTGTGGCGTATGCGGCGTCCATGGGTCCGATCCCAGGGCACGGCCTCGGGGCCCGACACCGCCGGGCGCCCCGCTGTGGACGGTGCCCGGCTGGGGGCAGGCTCCGTCGCCTGCGCCGCCGCCAGACGTCCGATGCGTCTCGCCCGTCCGGGCGTGCGGCGGGTGCGCGGCGGGCCGCTACGGTAGGCGCCGTGCCCTCGCTCCCCCACCGTCCGCGCCGCCCGGCCCGGTCGCGTCCCGCGCCCGGGGTGAGGGCGCGCGGCGTCGGCGCCGCGGCGCTCACCGCGCTCCTCGCGCTGTCCGGCTGCGGGCTGCTCGGCGACGACGGGGCCCCGGGCGACGACGTCTCCGCGACCGGCGACGACGGGTCCGGCGTCGGGGTGCGTGGCGCCGCCGAGGGGCCCACCGCCGAGCCGGGGACGGGCGACGCGACGGCCCTGCCCACGTTCGACCCGGGCACGACGGTCGGCGGATATGCCGAAGGGTTCCCCGAAAAGCTGCTCGGAGCTCCCCGGGACGCGACGGTGCTCGCCAGCTCGGCGACCCCGGGCGAGGGCGACCTCACCGACGTCACCCTCAACCTCAGCACGCAGCGCAGCACGCAGGAGGTCATCGACCAGCTCGCGAAGCGGCTGCGCAAGGCGGGCTTCGAGGAGTCCGGCACGTCGAGCTTCTCCGGCCTCACCGCACAGACCGCCTTCGGCCGCGAGAGCACGCCGAAGGGGAAGAAGAACGACGCGGGTCCGGTCGTGGAGTCCGTCACGCTCGGCGTGCTCGACGACGGCGAGCGCCGCCTCGTGACGGTCAGCGGCTCCGTCGTCGTCGGCTGACCGGCCCGCTGACGGGCCCGCTGGCGGGTCGCGCCCCGTCGGGACCGCCCGACCGGGCGCATAGGCTGTCGGCATGCCCACCGCCGCGTCGCTGGTCGACCTCGAGAACCTCCGCACCGACGTCGACACCAGGGTCGAGGAGCACCTCGGCGCCCTCGCGCGGGAGGTCGCCGCGATCGGCGCCGCGGCGACCGCGCTGACCGACCAGGCCGCCGTGCTGCTGCGCGGGGGCAAGCGACTGCGGGCGGCGTTCTGCTACTGGTCCTACCGCGCGCACGGCGGCGCCGCGGACGGCCCCGAGCGGGACGCGGTGGTGCGGGCCGGGGCCGCGCTCGAGCTGTTCCAGGCCGCCGCCCTGCTGCACGACGACGTCATGGACGCGTCGGACACGCGCCGCGGCGAGCCCACCGCGCACCGCGCCTTCGAGGCCCGGCACGCAGGTGCCGGCTGGGCGGGCTCGGCCGAGCGGTTCGGCACGTCCGCGGCGATCCTGCTGGGCGACCTGTGCCTCGTGGCCTGCCAGCGCGAGATCGCGGCCGCCGTCGCCGACCTGCCCGCGGACCGCGCGGCCACGGCCCGGGCGCTGTTCGACGCCATGCAGACCGAGGTGGTCGTGGGCCAGTACCTGGACGTCCTCGTGCAGGCCGAGCCCTGGGGACTGGACCCCGCGGCCGACGAGGAGCGCGCCCGGGACGTGCTGCGCGCCAAGTCGGCGCGCTACTCGGTGGAGCGTCCGTTGGTGCTCGGCGCCGTCCTCGCGGGGGCGTCTCCCGCGCACGTGGCGGCCGTCTCGGACGCCGGGCTGCCGCTCGGGGAGGCGTTCCAGCTCCGGGACGACGTGCTGGGCGTGTTCGGCGACCCGTCCGTGACGGGCAAGCCCGCCGGAGACGACCTGCGCGAGGGCAAGCGCACCGTGCTGGTGGCCCGCACGCTGGCCGCCGCGGGCGCGGCCGACCGCGACCTCGTCGTCGCGCGGCTCGGCGACCCCGGCCTGGACGCCGTCACCGTCGAGCGGCTGCGCGGGGTCATCGCCGGGTCGGGCGCGCTGGACGGCGTCGAGACCCTCATCGACACGCTCGCGGACGGCGCCCTGGACGCGCTGTCGGCGGCCGGGCTCGCCGAGCCCGGCCGCGAGGTCCTCCTGGATCTGGCACGGGCCGCCGTCGACCGGGCGGCCTGACCTCCGACCGGAGGGACCGGGCGTCAGAGGAGCGCCTGGGCCACCCGCCGCACCTCGGCACGACGACCGGCGCGCAGCTCTCTGATCGGGGCGCTGCCGATCGACGGTTCGGTCTCGAACAGCCAGCGCAGGATCGCGGCGTCGTCCAGGCCGACGTCCGAGAGCACCAGCACGGTGCCGCGGAGCGTGTGGAGCACGTGCGGCGCTCCCTCGTCGGTCACGAGGAACGCGGCGGGCACCTGGAACGTGCCCCGCTCGCCCCGCTTGACCCCGACGAGGGTCCGCTCCGAGACCAGGCCACGCACCTTGCTCACGCTGGTCCCGAGGGCCTCTGCCACGTCGGGCAGGGTGAGCCACTCGTCCACGAGGGACTCCAGGGCGGTGCGGTCGTCGGTGCGGTCGTCGGTGCTGCCGGGGGCGGGGGCGCCGGGCTCCGGCGCGGTGGTGTCGCTCACCGGTCCAGCCTACGGGCCTGCCGAACCGGGCGCCCCTACACTCGTCGCGTGGCCATCACGACGACCGACCCGATGCTCGGCCGCCTGGTCGACGGGCGGTACGAGATCGTCGCGCGCGTCGCCCGAGGGGGCATGGCCACCGTGTACCGGGCCACCGACCGCCGGCTCGACCGCGAGGTCGCGGTGAAGGTGATGCACCCGCATCTCGCCGACGGCGTGGACGGCGCCGCGTTCGTGTCCCGCTTCCGCCGGGAGGCGCGCGCCGCAGCCCGCCTCACCCACCCCGGCGTCGTCGCGGTCTACGACCAGGGCGTCGACGGCGACACCAGCTACCTCGCCATGGAGTACGTGCCGGGCACCAACCTGCGGCGCGAGCTGCACAGGTCGGGCGCGCTCACCCTGGGCCGCACGCTCGACGTCGTCGCGCAGGTGCTCGCGGCACTCGCCGCCGCGCACCGCAAGGGGCTCGTCCACCGGGACGTCAAGCCGGAGAACGTGCTCGTGGTCGGCGACGACGCCGCCCAGGACGGCTCCCCCGGCGGAGCCGCGCCGGGCGCACGGGTCAAGGTCGCCGACTTCGGCCTCGCCCGCGCGGTCACCGAGGTGACCACCACGACCACCGGCACCGTCCTGGGCACGGTCGCGTACCTGGCGCCCGAGGTGATCACCAGCGGCACCTGCGACGCCCGGACCGACGTCTATGCGGTGGGGGTGCTCGCGTACGAGCTGGTCACCGGCACCCTGCCCTATGCCGGCGAGACGCCGATCCAGGTCGCCTTCCACCACGTGCACGAGGACCTCCCGGCCCCGTCCGCTCTCGTGGACTGGCTCCCCGCCGAGTTCGACGCGCTCGTCGCGTCCTTCGCGGCCCGGGACGCCCAGCGGCGCCCGCCGGACGCCGGTGCCGCCCTCGCGGCCGTCGAGGCGCTGCGCTCGTCGCTCGACGCCGACGTGCTCGCCCGGCGTGCGGAAGGGCCCGCGGCCGGCCCCGCCCCCTCCGGGTCCGACGGTCCGGACGGCCCGGACGGCGCGCCGCTCGACCTCGGCGAGGACGACGGTCGAGCCGGGACGGACGCGGTCGACGAGATCCCCACGGCGTTCTTCCAGGAGGTGTCGGCCGGCGCGCCGGCACAGCCCACGGACCGGCTCGTCGAGCAGCCCACGGAGGCGTACCGGCGCCCCTCCCGGCGCCGCCGCGTCATCGCGTGGGCCCTCACGCTGGTGCTGGTGCTCGCCGGCGGCGGGCTGGGCACGTGGTGGTGGTTCGCGGACGGCCCGGGCGCGTGGACCTCGGTGCCGAGCGGCGTCGCCGGGGTGGCGGCCGACGACGCCCGCGCCGTGCTCGAGGACGCCGGGCTCGGCACCACGACGAGCCGCGCCTTCGACGACGACGTCCCGGTGGGCTCGGTCGTGACGACCGTGCCCGCGCCCGGCGACCGCGTGCGCACGGACGGCTCCGTGGAGCTGGTGGTGTCCCGCGGCGTGCAGATGCTCACGGTGCCCGACGACCTGGTCGGTGCCGACCACACGGACGCCACCGCCGCCCTGAAGGACGCCGGCTTCACCGTCGGCGACCCCACCCGGTCGTACGACGACGAGGCCGGCCGCGGCGAGGTCCTCGACGTGTCGGTGGACGAGGGCTCGCGCCAGCGGCACGACACCGTCGTGACGCTCACCGTCTCCGACGGCCCCGCCCCGGTGCAGGTGCCGCAGGAGGTGGGCAAGGAGAAGGACGCTGCCGTCGCCGACCTCGAGGGGCTGGGCCTCGTCGTGGAGCTGGCCGACCCGCAGTACTCCGAGGACGTCCCGAAGGGGCACGTGCTGGCGCAGGACCCGAAGGAGGGGGCCACCGCGCACCGCACGGACACCGTCACGCTGACGATCTCGCAGGGCCCGCCCCTGGTCGAGGTGCCGAACGTCGTGGGCAAGCGCACCGAGCCGGCCCGCACGGCGCTGGAGAACGCCGGGTTCGTGGTCGAGGAGAACGCCTACCTGGGCGGCATCCTGGACACCGTCCGCTTCCAGGACACCACCGGCAAGGCGCCGAAGGGCAGCACGGTCACCCTCACCGTCTGGTGAGCGGTCGGGCGACCCGGCGCGTGCGCCCAGCCGTCACCAGCTCGTGAGCATCTCCGCCACGCGGAACGCCATCTCGAGCGACTGCTGGTGGTTGAGGCGCGGGTCGACGAGCGTCTCGTACCGCAGCGCCAGGCCGGCGTCGTCGATCTCCTCGCTGCCGCCCAGCACCTCGGTGACGTCGTCGCCGGTGAGCTCCATGTGCAACCCGCCGGGCACAGTGCCCAGGGCACGGTGCACCTCGAAGAAGCCGGTGACCTCGTCGAGCACGTCCGAGAACCGGCGCGTCTTGTAGCCGCTGTCGGAGGTGATCGTGTTGCCGTGCATCGGGTCGGTCACCCAGGTGACGGCCACGCCGGCGCCGGTGACCTTCTCGACCACCTCGGGCAGCACGTCGCGCACCCTGCCGGCGCCCATGCGGGTGACGAACGTGAGGCGCCCCGGGGTGTTGGCCGGGTTGAGCCGCGCCGCCAGCGCCAGGGCGTCGTCGGCCGACGTCGTCGGGCCGAGCTTGACCCCGATCGGGTTGGCGACGCGCGACAGGAACTCCACGTGCGCACCGTCGAGTTGGCGGGTGCGCTCGCCGATCCACAAGAAGTGGGCCGACGTCGCGTAGGCCTCGCCGGACCGGGCGTCGACCCGGGTGAGCGCCCGCTCGTAGTCGAGGATGAGCGCCTCGTGGCTGAGGTAGAACTCCACGGATCGCAGGGCGTCGAAGTCGGCCCCGCAGGCCTCCATGAAGCGGATCGCGCGGTCGATCTCGGCCGCCGTGCGCTCATACCGCGCGTAGGCGGGGTTGCGCATGAACCCGCGGTTCCACTCGTGCACCCGGCGCAGGTCGGCATGGCCGCCCTGCGTGAAGGCCCGCACCACGTTCGCCGTCGCCGACGAGATCCGGTACGCCTGCTCGAGGCGCACCGGGTCGGGTGTGCGCGACTCCGGCGTGAACTCGTGCCCGTTGACCATGTCGCCGCGGTAGGCGGGCAGCGTCGTGCCGTCGCGCGTCTCGAGGTCGGACGAGCGCGGCTTGGCGTACTGCCCCGCCAGCCGCCCCATCTTCACCACGGGCGTGCTGGCGCCGTGGGTGAGCACCACGGCCATCTGCAGGATGGTGCGCATCTTGTTGCGGATGCGGGTCGCGTTCGCGTCCGCGAACGTCTCCGCGCAGTCCCCGCCCTGCAGCAGGAACGCCTCGCCGCGGCCCGCCGCGGCGAGACGTTCCCTGAGCAGCCTGGCCTCGGCCGGCACCACGAGGGGCGCCGCCTGAGAGAGCCGGCCCGCCACCGCCGCGAGCGCCTCGGCGTCCGGCCACGTGGGCTGCTGGCGCGCCTCGAGGGTCCGGAACCGGTCCAGGCCCTCGGGATCGCTCCCGGGCGCCACGGTGTCGACGGCGGTGGTCATGCGGGCTGCTCCTGCCTCAGGGGTGGTCGGCGCTGTGCTCGGCAGTTGCCGTCAGTGGGCGGCGGGCTTCGCGGGCACCAGCGGCTGGCCGATGCCCTCGAGGATCTCGCCGAACCACGGCTGGCTGACGTCGAACGCCTTGCCTCCGGCGATGCGCGGGAACGCGATCGCCTTGAGGCGGTCGCCGTCCTCCTCGTCGTGCCCGATGACGCCGGCCTCGCCGCGCAGCGCGCACTCGACGGCCAGGTCGGTCATCGACTTGATGAGGCGCAGGTCCTCGGCGTTCGCGGCCGCGGCGCGCGAGTAGTAGCCCGACTTCTGGACCATGACCTTCTCGGCGCCGAGCTTCTCGGCGAACTGCTTGGCGAACCACTGGCCCGGGTTGATCGTGTCGAGCTTGACGTGGCCGAACGGGTCGCGCGGCACCTCCTCGCCGGCAGCCTCGAGCTGCTCGACGATCTCGTTCATCCCCGCGCCCTCGGACAGGAAGATGTTCACGTTGCCGATCTCGTCCATGACGGCGCGCAGGCGGGCGGCCTCGGCGTCGATGTCGATCTCCAGCTCGGGCAGGAAGACGGCGTGCACGTCCCAGCGCTCGCGCGTCAGGCCGAGGGCCGGCGCCCACTCCTGCCCGTCGAGCCACGTGCGGTACTCCTTCGCGGCGGCCGCGGTGAGCCAGCCGCAGTGGCGGCCCATGACCTCGTGCACGATGAGCATGCGCGGGCCGGAACGGTGCTCGCCGATGACGTTCGCGGCGAATCCGGCGGCCTCCTCGGCGGCGGTCCAGGCACCCAGCGACTGCTTGATCGGCACCACGTCGTTGTCGATCGTCTTGGGCAGGCCCACGACGGTGAGCTCGTAGCCGTTGTCGTGCAGGTACGCGGCGAGGTCCGCGGCGGTCGTGTTCGTGTCGTCGCCGCCGATGGTGTGCAGCACGTCGACACCGTCGGCCTTGAGCTGCTCGGCCGCGACCTCCAGCGGGTTCTGACCCTCCTGGACCAGGCCGCGCTTGACGCAGTCCGCGGCGTTGGTGAGCTTGACGCGCGAGTTGCCGATGGGCGAGCCGCCGAAGCGGTGCAGGATGCCGGCCTGCTTGCGACCCTCCTCGTCGACCACGATCTTCGTGCCCGTGAGGAGCCCGTGGTAGCCGTACTGGTAGGCGATGATCTCGATCGACGGGTCGAGCTCCGTGTAGCGCTCGATGAGGCCGCCGACGGCGGAGGACAGGCAGGGCGCGAAGCCGCCGGCGGTCAGGAGAGCCACGCGACGAACCGACATGACAGGGGCTACCTCTCGGTGGGGGACGAACAGCGACTCCATCCTAAGAGCACCTCCCCGCGCCCGGCCCCGGCCGTCCGGCGGGCGAACGCTCAGTGCGCGCCCGCGCCCGGCCGTGCGATGATGTCGGGCGAGCCTCCCCGCCGTCCGGCGTCGGGAGGCTCTTGCGTATGACGACTCCTCCGCCTGCCCCCGACCGGTCCGCCCCGGCGGGCCCACCGGTCCGTGTCCATCGGGCCACGCCCGCGGACCGCTCCCTCCTCGAACGGTTGTGGCTGCTCTTCCGCCACGACATGTCCGCCGTCTCGGGAGAGCTCCCCGGGCCCGACGGCCGCTTCCGCGACGACCGGCTCCGCGCCGCCCTCGACGACCTCGACGACCTCGCCCTGGACGCGCAGGGGCGCGGGGACGGGACGGGCCGCTCGGCCGCGGTCTGGCGCGGCTACCTGGCGTCGCTCGACGACGGCGCGACGGGGCGGTCGGACGAGCGACCGGTGGCGTTCGCCCTGGTTCGGGGGCTCGACGCACCGACCCGGGTGCTGTCCGCGTTCTTCGTGGTCCGCGCGGCCCGGCAGCGCGGCGTCGGGCGCGACGTCGCCGCCGCGGTGCTGCGGGACGTCCCCGGCCCGTGGGAGATCGCGTTCCAGGACGCCAACGCCGCGGCCGCCGCGTTCTGGCCCCGTGTCGCGACCGACGTCGCGGGGGACCGCTGGGCGGTCGCGCACCGCCCGGTGCCCGGCCGGCCGGAGGTGCCGCCGGACGCGTGGTTGAGCCTCACCGTGGGCTGAGGCGGTCAGGACCCGGCGGCGGGCTCCTCCGGCGGCTGCTGCTGGGCCGCCGCGAGGCGCGCCTTCATCGTGGCCGCGTACACGTCGACGTACTCCTGCTCGGACAGCCGCAGGATGGCGTACATGATCTCGTCGGTCACCGACCGCAGCACGAACCGGTCGCCCTCCATCCCGCGGTAGCGGCTGAAGTCGAGGGGCTCGCCGAAGACCATGCCGATCGGCATCGGCTTGGGGACCGACCGGCCGAGCGGCTGCGCGACGTCGGTGCCCACCATCGCGACGGGGATCACGGGGGCGCCGGACTCGAGGGCCAGGCGCGCGACCCCGGTCTTGCCGCGGTACAGCCGCCCGTCGGGGCTGCGCGTGCCCTCGGGATAGATGCCGAACAGGTCCCCGTCGTCGAGCACGCGGAGCCCCGTGTTCAGCGCGGCCTCGCTCGCCTTCCCGCCCGACCGGTCGACGGGGATCGTGCCGACGCCGCGCATGAAGCCGGCCACGAGCCGTCCGCGGACCCCTCCGCCCGTGAAGTAGTCCGACTTGCCCAGGAACTGGACCTGGCGGTCGAGGACGAGCGGCAGGACGAACGAGTCGATGACGGCGAGGTGGTTGCTCGCGAGGATCGCCGGACCGGAGGTCGGGACGTTCTCGACGCCCTTCGTCCAGGGGCGGAACGCCAGCCGGAGCCAGGGCCCCACCAGCACGTTCTTCATCACCCAGTAGAACAACTGTCCTCCTCGCCCAGTCTCGGCAGCCCCGGTCAGCGGACCGCCGTCGACGGGCCGTGGCGCCGGCGGGCGGACCGTCGACGCGTTGCTTCGCCCACGACAATAGAGTGAACCCATGCCCGCACCGAACCCGGACGCCGAACCGGACCTGCCGGACGACGACCTGCCCGACGACGCCGTCGAGGCCCGCTGGGCCGACATCGTCGCGCAGCTGGGGCCGCTCGACCCGCCCACCGACGCCGGTCGTGGGGACGAGCCGGCGGGCGACACCACGGGCGACACCACGAGCGACCCGGCGGCGGCCCCGCGCCGCGAGGACCCCGCGCCGCCGCCCGGGCGGGTGGTGAGCCCCGGTCCCCGCGACTGGCCGGTCACGCCGGAGATCGAGGATCTTGAAGAGACGGAGTCTCATTTCACGCCGCCAGAACCGGACCCCGTCCTGTCCCGCGACCCCCTCCTCACCCTCGCGTGGGCGGCCGTCGTCGGGGTGCCGGTGCTCGTCGTGCTCGGCGTCGTCCTGCGCTCCGCCGTTCCGGCCCTCCGCATCCCCGGCTGGTCCGGCCCGCTGGCCGGCGTCCTGTTCCTCGTCGCGCTCGGCATCCTGATCTGGCGGATGCCGCACCGCCGCGACCCGGACGACCACAGCACGGGCGCCGTCGTCTGACCGGGCCGTGCGGGACCGATCAGGCGACAGGGCCGGTCAGACCAGGAGGTCCGGACGACGGGCGGGTCAGCGCCGGGCGAGGTCGGCGGCGCCGATGATGCCCGCCTCGTTGCCGTGCTCGGCGAGCTCGATCTGCGCCACCGGGCGATGCCCGAGGGCCGAGAGCTGCGCCTCGTAGGCCTTGCGCACGGGCAGGAGCAGCAGGTCGCCGGCCGCGCCGACCCCGCCGCCGATGACGATGAGCTCGGGGTCCAGCAGCGCGGCGACGGACGCCGAGCCCTCGCCGATCCACCGGCCCAGCGTCGCCAGCAGCTCGACCGCGAGCTCGTCGCCCTCCTGCGCCGCCTGCGTGACGTGCGGGCCCTCGAGCGCGGACACGTCGCCGCCGGCGAGCTCGACCAGGCGCGCCGCCCGCTCCGGCTGGGCGATCATGGCCTGCTTCGCGTCGCGCACGAGGGCCGTGCCGGACGCGTACTGCTCCCAGCAGCCCTCGTGTCCGCAGCCGCAGTAGTGGCCGCCCGGGACGACGCGCATGTGCCCCACCTCGGCCGCGACACCCCACTTGCCGCGCACGAGCTCGCGGTCCACCACGATCGCGCCACCGAGCCCGGTGCCCACCGTCAGCATGAGCATGTCGGTGGCCTCGCGGGCGGCCCCGAAACGGAACTCCGCCCAGCCCGCCGCGTTCGCGTCGTTCTCCACGACCACGGGGACGTCGACGTCCAGCAGGGCCTCGATCCGCTCGGCCAGCGGGTACTCGCGCCAGGCGATGTTCGGGGCGAAGAGCACGGACCGCCGGTCGGGGCTCACGAAGCCGGCCGCGGCGAGGCCGATCGCGCCGACCTCGTGCTCCTTGGCCAGCTCGGTGCACGCGTCCGCGATCGCCCGGTCGATGGAGGCGACGTCGTCGGCGACCGTCTCGCGCCGCACCTTCGCGAGGATCTTGCCCGCCTCGTCCACCACACCCACGGCAATCTTGGTGCCGCCGATGTCGACTCCGATGGCGTGCATGCAGGAACCTCGCGTTCATGTGTCGGGACGCCGCGTCCGCACGGCGCATCACCCGGTCGCCGTCGCGGCGCGGGGCGCGCGGTGCGCGCAGGACAAGACTAGCCACCACGACCGGAGGGTGCGACGCTCGTCCACGACCGGTCCATCACCTTCGGCCACGGACCGTCACCGAACCGTGTCCTGGACCACTCGTGAGACCCGGTATCGTGGCGGCCGGGGAACGCACCCCTGGCCAATGCATGAGCATGGACGATGGAGTCAGCATGGACGAGATCACCATTCCGCAGGCGGTCGAGCTGCCTGCCACGTCGAACCTCAACGACCTCCTCGCCACCCGCGTGGCGAGCGACCCGCGCGCCACGCTCGCCGAGCGGCCTTCCGGCGACGGCTGGCAGCCTGTCTCGGCCGCACAGTTCGACGCCGAGGTGGTGGCCGTCGCCAAGGGGCTCGTCGCCAAGGGCGTGCAGCCCGGCGACCCCGTCGGCATCATGTCCCACACCCGCTACGAGTGGACCCTGCTCGACTTCGCCGCCTGGGCGGCGGGCGCGGTCCCCGTGCCGATCTACGAGACGTCCTCCGCCGAGCAGGTGGAGTGGATCCTCACCGACTCCGCCGTCACGCTGCTCGTCGTCGAGGACTCCGGCCTCGCCGCCACGGTCGCGGAGGTCTCCGACCGCGCGCCGGCCCTGCGCGAGGTCCTCGAGATCGAGGACGGCGCGATCGCCAAGCTGACGGCCGCGGGCGCCGACGTCGCCGACGACGAGATCGCACGCCGCCGTGGGATCGCGGACCTCGCCGACGTCGCGACGATCATCTACACCTCCGGCACGACCGGCACCCCCAAGGGCGCCGAGATCACGCACGGCAACCTCGCCCTGCTCGGCGTGAACGCCGTCGCCGCCGTCCCCGAGGTCTTCAAGGACGGCGGGCGCACCCTGCTCTTCCTGCCGCTGGCGCACGTGTTCGCGCGCTACATCGAGATCCTCGCGATCGCGAGCGGCACGGTGCTCGGCCACTGGGCCGACCTCAAGACGGTCACCGCCGGCCTGGAGGCCTTCCGGCCCACGTACATCCTCGCGGTGCCGCGCGTCTTCGAGAAGGTGTACAACGCGGCGGAGCAGAAGGCGGCCGCCGGGGGCAAGCTGAAGATCTTCCACTGGGCGGCCGCGACGGGCATCGCCTACTCGCGGGCGCTCGACGCGCCGTCGGGCCCGTCGCTGTGGCTCCGCCTGCAGCACAAGGTCGCCGACACCCTCGTCTTCTCGAAGCTGCGCGCCGTGCTCGGCGGGCAGGCGCAGTACGCCGTCTCCGGCGGCGGTCCCCTCGGCGAGCGCCTCGGGCACTTCTTCCGCGGCCTCGGCGTCACGATCCTCGAGGGCTACGGACTCACCGAGACCACCGCGCCGACCAGCGTGAACCGCCCCGACGCCATCAAGATCGGGTCGGTCGGGCCCCAGCTGCCCGGCTGCGGGGTCAGGATCGCCCCCGACGGCGAGGTGCTGCTGCGCGGCATCCAGGTGTTCCGCGGGTACCACAACAACCCGGAGGCGACCGCCGAGGCGTTCGACGACGGCTGGTTCCGCAGCGGCGACCTCGGCACCCTCGACGACGACGGGTTCCTCACGATCACGGGCCGCAAGAAGGAGATCATCGTGACCGCCGGGGGCAAGAACGTCGCCCCTGCGCTCCTCGAGGACAGGATCCGGGCGCACGCCCTGGTGAGCCAGTGCGTCGTCGTCGGGGACAACCGCCCGTTCATCGGTGCGCTGATCACGCTCGACGCCGAGGGCCTGCCGGGCTGGCTGAAGATGCACGGCAGGCCGGAGATGACGCCCGAGCAGGCCTCGACCGACCCTGACGTGCTGGCCGCGCTCGACGCCGCCGTGACCCGCGCCAACCAGGCGGTGTCCAAGGCCGAGTCGATCCGCAAGTTCGCCGTGCTGCCGGGCGACCTCACGGTCGAGAACGGCTACCTCACGCCCAAGCAGAGCGTGCGCCGCCACGTCTTCGTCAAGGACTTCGCCACCGAGATCGACGAGCTGTACGTCGACACCCGGCAGAAGTCCACGAGCTGACACCGGCACCACCTGTCCTCGAGCCCGCCGAGACCTCGTCCCGGCGGGCTCGTTCGTTGCCCGGGCCGGGCGGTCCGTCACCCCTGTCCCGACATCCATGTCGGAGGCCGCCGCTACGGTCCCGGCATGCCGAGCACCACCCCGCCCCCGACGCGGAGCACCGCGCTCCCGACCTCGCTCCAGCCCTCGTTCGAGGACCTCGGCACCGCCCTGCGGGACGTCACCTTCGTCGTGGTCGACCTCGAGACGACCGGCGGGCGGGCCTCCGACGGCGGCATCACCGAGATCGGCGCGGCCAAGGTCCGCGGCGGCGAGGTCCTCGGCGAGCTGCAGTCGCTCGTCAACCCGGGCCACCCGGTGCCGGCCTTCGTCGCCCGGCTCACGGGCATCACCACGTCCATGGTCGCCACGGCTCCCCCGGTCGAGCTCGTCCTGCCGAGCTTCCTGGAGTTCGCGCGCGACGCCGTGCTGGTGGCGCACAACGCACCGTTCGACGTCGGCTTCCTGCGGGCGGCGTGCGACCGGCTCGGCTACGACTGGCCGGGGTTCCGGGTGGTGGACACCGTGCCGCTCGCGCGTCGCGTCGTCACCCGCGACGAGGCACCGAACCACAAGCTGTCCACCCTGGCCGCCCTCTTCAGGGCGCGGGTGACGCCCGAGCACCGCGCGTTGGCGGACGCGCGGGCGACCGTCGACGTGCTGCACGCTCTCCTGGAGCGCCTGGCGCCCCTGGGCATCACCCACCTGGAGGACCTCGCCGGCGCCGCCGACCCCGTCCCGCCGGACGTGCGCCGCAAGCGCACGCTCGCCGACGGCCTGCCCGAGGCCCCGGGCGTGTACCTCTTCCGCGGCCCCGGGGACGAGGTCCTGTACGTGGGCACGTCCACGAACCTCCGCAAGCGGGTGCGGTCCTACTTCACGGCCGCGGAGAAGCGCGGGCGCATCACCGAGATGGTGCGGATCGCGCACGCCGTCACCCCCGTGGTCTGCGCGACGCCGCTCGAGGCCTCGGTGCGCGAGCTGCGCCTCATCGCCGAGCACGCCCCGCGGTACAACCGGCGCTCCAAGCACCCGGAGCGCCAGTCGTGGGTGCGCCTCACGGACGAGGCCTATCCCCGGCTGTCGGTGGTGCGCGACGTGCGAGCCGGGACCCCGCACATCGGCCCGTTCACGTCCCGGCAGGCCGCGCTTGCCGCCGTCGAGGCGGTCCACGACGCCCTGCCCCTGCGCCAGTGCACGGCGCGACTCCCCCGCGTCGCGCGGACGGCCGGCAGCCCGTGCGCCCTCGCAGGGATGGGCCGCTGCTCCGCGCCGTGCACGGCGACCGGCTCGGCCGACGACGGGTACGACGCCGTCGCGGACGCGGCACGCACGGCGCTCACGTCCGACCCCTCGGCCGTCGTCGACGCCCTCGCCGCGCGGGTGGGCCGGCTCGCGGCCCAGGAACGCTTCGAGGAAGCCGGGACGGTGACCCACCGGCTCCGGGCGTTCGTCCAGGGCGCGGCGCGCGCCCAGCGGCTGGACCCCGTCGCCCGGTGCGCCGAGCTCGTCGCCGCGCGACCCACCCCCGCAGGCGGCTGGGAGCTCGTCGTGGTGAAGCACGCGCGTCTCGCAGCGACCGCCGTGACCGGTCCGGACGAGGACCCGCTGCCCGTCGTCGACGCCCTGCGTGCCACGGCGGAGGTCGTCACCCCGCCCGTGGCGCCCGCGCCCGCGTGCCATCCCGAGGAGGCCGCCCTCGTGCTGGCCTGGCTGGAGGAACCGGGGGTCCGGCTGGTGCACGTGAGCCACCCGTGGTCGTGCCCGGTGCGCTCCGCGGCCGCGCACGCGGACCTCGCCGCCGTCGCCACGACCGTCGCCGGCCTCTGGGCGGAACCGCGCGAGGACGACGAGGTCGCCGAGCACGTCGCGGACCCGCCGCCGGTGGCTACGATGACGCCATGCTGACCGCGATCGTGCTCATCGACACCGAGGCCGACCAGATCCCCGAGGTCGCCACCAAGGTCACCGACCTCAAGGGAGTCAGCGAGGTCTACTCCGTCACCGGCAAGGCCGACCTGGTCGCCATGGTGCGCGTGCGGGAGCACGAGGAGCTCGCCGACGTCATCGCCGACGGGATCAGCAAGGTCCCCGGAGTGGTGCGCACGGAGACGCTCATCGCGTTCCGCACCTACTCGAACGTCGACCTCGAGCAGGCGTTCGCCCTCGGCCTGGACGACTGAGACCGGGCGGCGACCGCCGGGGCCGTCCCGGCGGCTTCCACCACGCCGTCAGTCCCCGGTCGCCGCGACCCAGCCGTCGAGCACGCGGGCGGCCCCGCCCTCGTCGACGCTGCGGGCGGCGAGCCCCATGCCCGCGGCCAGCCGCTCGACGAGCGACCCCTGGCCGGTGCCGGGCAGGCTCCCGTCGGCGACAAGGCCCGCGGCGGCGTTGAGCAGCACGGTCTCGCGCACCGGCCCGCGGTCGGTCCCGTCGAGCACGCGGCGCGCCACGCCCGCGTTGTGCGCGGCGTCGCCCCCGCGGAGGTCGGCGACCTCGATGCGCTGCAGGCCGAGGTCCACCGCGGCGTCGAGCCTCCGCTCGACGACCGCGCCGCCGCGCACCTCCCACACCGTCGTGCCCCCGGTGGCCGCGAGCTCGTCGAGCCCGTCGTCGCCGCGGAACACCAGCGCGTCCGTCCCGCGGCTCGCGAACACCCCGGCCATGAGCGGTGCCATGCGGGCGTCGGCACAGCCGACCGCGGTCGCTCCGGGCTGCGCGGGGTTGGTCAGCGGGCCGAGGAAGTTGAACGCGGTGGCGATGCCCAGGTCCCGCCGGGCCACGCCGGCGTGCCGCATCGACGGGTGGAACAGGCCCGCGAAGCAGAAGGTGATGCCGACCTCCTCGGCGAGGGCCGCGACCCGCTCGGGCGCCTGGTCGAGACGGATCCCGAGGGCCTCCAGCACGTCCGCCGAGCCGGAGGACGATGACGCCGCGCGGTTGCCGTGCTTGACCACACGCAGCCCGGCCCCGGCGATCACGACCGCCGCCATCGTGGACACGTTGACCGTGTGATGCCGGTCGCCGCCCGTGCCGACGATGTCCACCGTCCGCCCCGGGACCTCGATCCGGGTGGCGTGCGCCAGCATCGCGTCGGCGAGCCCCGTGAGCTCCGCGGCCGTCTCGCCCTTCGCCCGGAGGCCGACGAGGAACCCGGCGAGGCGCGTCGGGGGCACCTCGCCCGACATGACCTCGTCCATGGCCCAGGCCGTCTCTGCGGCGGTCAGGTCGCGCCCGGCGACCAGCTCCGTGAGGATGCCGGGCCAGGTGAGGTCGGAGGCCGGGTCGGTGGAGGCCACGGTGATCCCTTCGGTTCGGAGCCGCGCGCCCACCGACAGGGCGCGGGCGGCCCCGCGGCGGTCAGGCGGCTGCGGTCAGGAAGCCGGCCACGGTGCGCTGCAGCTCGATCGCGTCGAGCGGCCTCGGCACCACGGCGTCGGCGAGCGACCACGATGCTAGCCATCCGTCGTCGGGCCTGCCGGTGAGGACCACGACGGGCGGGCAGCGGTACACCTCGTTCTTGAGCTGGCGGCACAGTCCCATGCCGCCGGACTTGTCCGCCTCGCCGTCCAGCACGAGCAGGTCCCACCCGCCGCGGTCGGCCGCGGCGATGAGCGCCGCCGGCGTCGCGACCTCCGCCCACGCGATCTCCGGCGCGTGCGCGCGCAGGCGGGGGCCGACGGCCGTCCGTACGTGGGCACGGACGGTCCTGTCGTCGCTGTAGAGCAGGATGCGCGGCCCCCGGGCCGCCGGGCCCGTGCGAGCCTTCGGGGCGATCGCTCCGGTCGGGATGGTCGTCGTCTGATCCCTCTGATCCGTCAACTGCTGGCTCCCCTTCGCGGACGTGCACGGCACCGGGCACGGACACGACGCCCGGCACCCGCACCGCGACCTTCGGACGTCGACGTTTGCTGGCATCGTGGCACACTCGCGTCACCTCGGGCAGGTGCCGAACGTGGTCTTTTACTGGCACTCTCCATCGATCCGTCACCTCGTAGTGGCAGAGTGGCGAGTTTCCGCAGATTCTGTGCACATCGACTTCGCGCAAGGCCCGCCCGAGTGGCTCGAACCGGCCGTATGTCGGCCATAATGGCTGACGTGTCGACCGCAACGGCTGCTGCCCCCCATGCCCACCAGCACGTGAGCGTCAACCGTCCGAACCCCGTGTCGGTCGGGACGATCGTCTGGCTCGCGAGCGAGCTCATGTTCTTCGCCGGCCTCTTCGCGATGTACTTCACCGTCCGGTCGGTGATGCCCGAGGCGGAGTGGGCCGCTCAGGCGGACAAGCTCAACATCACCTTCTCGACGATCAACACCACCGTGCTGGTGCTGTCGTCCGTCACCTGCCAGATGGGCGTGTGGGCCGCCGAGCGGTTCAAGCCGGTGCGCTCCGGCTCCCTGATGCAGGTGAACAAGTGGGGCATGCACGAGTGGATGACCCTCACCTACCTCATGGGCGCGTTCTTCATCGGCGGCCAGATCTTCGAGTACACCGAGCTGGTGCACGAGGGCCTGACCATCTCGTCCAGCCCGTACGGCTCGGTCTTCTACCTGACCACCGGCTTCCACGGCCTCCACGTGCTGGGCGGCCTCATCGCCTTCCTGTTCCTGCTCGGGCGCTCGTTCGCCGCCAAGAACTTCGGCCACCACGAGGCCACCACCGCCATCGTCACGTCCTACTACTGGCATTTCGTCGACGTGGTGTGGATCGCCCTCTTCGCCGTCATCTACCTCCTGCTCTGAACCCCCCGGCCGGCGTCGCCGCCGGCACCGACCCTGCACCTTCGATCTGCGAGACGAGGATCATTTCGTGAAGGCACTCGCCGCCCGCAGGCACCACCGGTTCGCGCCGGTCGTGCTGTTGCTGCTGGCGCTGCTGGTCACGGGCGGCGTCTACGCCGCCCTGGCCCCTAGCCCGGCCCAGGCCGACACCGCCAGCACCGCGGACATCGAGACCGGGAAGAAGCTCTTCCAGGCCAACTGCGCGACCTGCCACGGCCCGAACGCGGAGGGCACCACGGAGGCTCCGTCGCTCGTCGGCGTCGGCGCGGCCGCGGTGGACTTCCAGGTCTCCACCGGCCGGATGCCGATGCAGATGAACGGCCCCCAGGCCGAGGCCAAGCCCCGGCAGATGGACGAGGAGCAGACCGCCGCGCTCGCCGCGTACGTCGCCTCCCTCGGCGCCGGCCCGGCCATCCCCACCGACGAGCAGGTGGACGGGAGCCAGGGCGACCCGGCGAACGGCATGGCCCTCTTCCGCACCAACTGCGCGATGTGCCACAACGCCGTCGGCGCCGGTGGCGCTCTCTCGGAGGGCAAGTTCGCCCCGCCCCTCACCGACACGTCGGAGCGGAACATCTACCAGGCGATGCTCACCGGCCCGCAGTCGATGCCGGTGTTCAACGACGCCAACATCACGCCTGACGAGAAGCGCGACATCATCGCGTTCCTCGACGAGCAGGATCAGGGCTCGGCCGGCGGCCTCACCCTGGGCTCGCTCGGCCCGGTCAGCGAGGGCCTGTGGGCCTGGATCATCGGCATCGGCCTGATCATCGGCGGCGCGGTGTGGATCGGAGCGAAGTCCTCGTGAGCGAGAACCAGAACCCCCAGGGCCCGTCCCGCGACGTGGCCCGGCACGACGGCGACGGCACGGTCGTGCAGTCCGACCGCTTCGCGGACCCGGGCGTCCCCGAGCACCACCCGCGACTGGCGGACACGGACCCCAAGGCGGCCAAGCGCAACGAACGGATCATCGCGATCCTCTTCGCCGTGTCGTGCCTCGGCACGATCGGCTCGCTCGTTGCCTACTTCGCCGTCCGCCCGGACGGCACCACGCCCGGCGTCCGCCTCTCGACGGTGCTGCTCGGCGTCGCGATCGCGATCTCCCTGTTCGGCATCGGCTTCGCCGCCGTGCACTGGGCCAAGACCCTGATGTCCAGCAAGGAGTACGTCGAGGAGCGTCACTCGAGCAGCAGCTCCGAGGAGGTCCGCGAGGTCGTCCAGCAGCAGTTCAAGGACGGGCTCGAGGACTCCGGCATCGCCCGTCGGCCCGTCCTCAAGGGCGCGGTCGTCTCGGCGCTCGCGCTCTTCCCGCTGACCATCGCGGTGCCCCTCGTCTCGAGCGTCGGCGGCACCTGGAACGTCGCCAGCTTCCGCCACACCATCTGGAGGAAGGGCGTCCGACTCGCCTACGACCCGTCCGGTCGCCCGATCAAGGCGTCGGACCTCACGGTCGGCTCCGTCGCGCACGTCATCCCCGACGTCCCCGCCGAGGAGCGCGAGACGCACGAGTGGATCACGGAGAAGGCCAAGGCCGTCGTGCTGCTCGTGCGGCTCGACCCGCGGGACCTCAAGCGTGACCACCGCGAGGGCGCCTCCTACGACGGCATCGTCGCGTACTCGAAGATCTGCACCCACGTCGGGTGCCCGGTCGCCCTGTACGAGCAGCAGACGCACCACCTCCTGTGCCCCTGCCACCAGTCGACGTTCGACATCTCCGACGGCTCCAAGGTGGTCTTCGGACCTGCCAAGCGCCCGCTGCCCCAGCTGCCCATCACCGTCGACGACGAGGGGTATCTTGTGGCTGAGGACGACTTCAACGAGCCCGTCGGCCCGAGCTACTGGGAGCGCCTGAAGTGAGCACCACGACTACTCCCCCCACCGCGGCGGAGCCGACGACCGTGATCGGCAAGTCCGCCGACTACCTCGACCAGCGGACCAAGGTCGGCGTGCTCGCGAAGCAGCTCGTCCGCAAGGTCTTCCCGGACCACTGGTCCTTCATGCTCGGCGAGATCGCCCTGTTCTCGTTCGTCGTGCTCCTGATCTCCGGCGTGTTCCTGGCGATGTTCTTCGACCCGTCGATGGCGCTGACGACGCACCACGGCGCGCCGGCGACCATGGACGGCCAGCTGATGTCGGTGGCCTTCTCCTCGACCCTGGACATGTCGTTCGACGTCCGAGGCGGTCTGCTCATGCGGCAGATCCACCACTGGTCGGCGCTGATCTTCGTCGCCGGCATCGTGGTGCACATGATGCGCGTCTTCTTCACCGGCGCCTTCCGCAAGCCCCGCGAGCTCAACTGGCTGGTCGGCACGATGCTGCTGATCCTCAGCCTCCTCGCCGGGTTCTCGGGCTACTCGCTCCCGGACGACGTGCTCTCCGGCAACGGACTGCGCATCACCGACGGCGTCATCAAGTCGATCCCGATCATCGGGTCGTACCTCTCGTGGTTCGTCTTCGGCGGCGAGTTCCCGGGCGAGCACATCATCCCGCGCCTGTTCACGGTGCACATCCTGCTCGTGCCCGCGCTCATCCTGGCGCTGATCGGCGTGCACCTGTTCCTCATGGTGCTCAACAAGCACACCCAGTACCCGGGCGGCGGCCGCACCGACAAGAACGTGGTCGGCTACCCGGCGGTCCCGGCGTTCGCCACGAAGATGGGTGGCAACTTCTTCATCATCTTCGGCGTGCTGGCCCTCATGGGCGGCACGATGGCGATCAACAACGTCTGGAACTACGGCCCGTACGACCCCTCACCGGTGTCCGCGGGTGCCCAGCCGGACTGGTACATGCTGTTCCTCGAGGGATCGCTGCGCCTCATGCCGGGCCAGGCCGAGATCGTCACGTGGGGCGACTACACGTTGTCGCTGAACATCCTCGTGCCGGCGGTCATCATCCCGGGCCTGCTGTTCACGTTCCTGTTCGTGTACCCGTTCGTCGAGGCGAAGGTGACGGGCGACCACCGCGAACACCACGTGCTCGACCGCCCGCGCAACGTCCCGACCCGCACGGGCCTCGGCGTCGCGTTCCTCACGGCGTTCATCATCCTGGCGCTGGCCGGGTCGAACGACCTCATCGCGACACACTTCGCCCTGTCGATCAACACGATCACCTGGGTCTTCCGGGTCCTGTTCTTCGTCGGTCCGGTCTTCGCGTTCTGGGTCACGAAGCGGATCTGCCTGGGCCTGCAGCGCAAGGACCGCGAGCTGGTGCTGCACGGTCACGAGACGGGTCGCATCGTGCGGTTCGCCAACGGCGAGTACATCGAGGTCCACCGCCCGCTCGACGAGCAGGAGCGCTGGCTGCGCGTCAACTACGAGGCGCGCCGGCCCCTGGAGGTCGAGCCCGCGACCGACGCCCGCGGCGTCAAGCGCAAGGGCTACAAGCAGGACAAGCGCTGGCAGAAGCTGTCGCGGTTCTTCTACGAGGACCGGGTCGAGCCCGTGACCCCGGCCGAGCTGGCCGCGGCGCACGCCCACGGCGAGCACGACGAGCTCGAGCCCGCCCACGACACCCCCGAGCTGGTCTCGGGGTCTGGCAACGTCGAGCGGGAGCACTGAGTCTCCTGCAGGCTGGAACCATGGCCCGCGCACCCCTCCCCCGATCCGTCGGGCGGGGTGCGCGGGCCGTCGTCGTCCCCGGCGCGTGACACCGGCCGGAGACCAGCCGTCGACGACGTCCCCATCGCACGCCGGTACGACGTGCGGCACGCAACCGGAGGTATCTCAGCATGAGTGTCTACACGCTTCCTGACCTGCCCTACGACTACAGCGCCCTCGAGCCGCACATCAGCGGCAAGATCATGGAGCTGCACCACGACAAGCACCACGCCGCCTACGTCACCGGTGCCAACACCGCCCTGGAGAAGCTGGCCGAGGCCCGCGAGTCCGGCGACAACGCCGCGGTGAACCTGCACGAGAAGAACCTCGCGTTCAACCTCGGCGGCCACACCAACCACACCGTCTTCTGGAACAACCTCTCCCCCGAGGGCGGTGGCCAGCCCGAGGGCGAGCTCGCCGAGGCCGTCAAGGACGCCTTCGGCTCCTTCGAGAAGTTCCAGGCCCAGTTCGCCGCCGTCGCCACCGGCATCCAGGGCTCCGGCTGGGCCGTGCTCGGCTGGGACTCCATCGGCCAGCGCCTCGCCATCTTCCAGCTCTTCGACCAGCAGGCCAACGTCCCCGTCGGCATCACCCCGCTGTTCATGCTGGACATGTGGGAGCACGCCTTCTACCTCGACTACCTCAACGTCAAGGCCGACTACGTCAAGGCCGTGTGGAACATCGCGAACTGGCAGGACGTCGCCGCCCGCCTCCAGCGCGCCCGCACCCAGACCGCCGGGCTGATCGTCCCCGCCTGACCGGTACGGCCCGCTCAAGCACGCACAGGGCCGCCCAGGCACGCACAGGGCCCCGCACGCGCTGCGTGCGGGGCCCTGTGCTGTGTCCCCTGTGTCCCTTCGAGCCCGTGGGGCCGTCAGCCGGGCCCCCTGGCGGGTCAGCCCTGGCCGAACTCCGAGTACGGGATCACGTCCTCCTCGGCGGGCGCCGTGACGTCGACCGGCTCGCCCCACTTGCTGAACGTGGACTCGACGACCATCTCCTGGCCCTCGACCTCCATCGTGATGTCGGCCTCCACGGGCAGGCCCTTCGGGTCCACCTTGTACACCGCGGAGATCTCGCCGAGCTGGGCCGCGGTCGACGCATCGATGCCGGCCGTGCCGTCCTTGACCTTGGACGGGTCGATCGTGGCCGTGTAGACCTCGGTCTCGACGCCGCCGACGGTCTCGGTGCCGGTGTGCTCGAACGAGGCGACGGCGTCCGCCATCGCCTCCGCCTGCGAGGCGGCGTCCATGGACTCCATCGAGTCGACCGTCCCGGCGAGGGCCGGGTCCGCGGCCATGTCGTCAGCGGTCATCGACAGGTACTTGCCCTGGGTCATCTCCCCCATGGCCAGGTAGATCGTGCCGTCGAGCAGCACGATGTCCATGTCCATGCCCATGACCGCCATGGACATCTGCATGGTCGTCTCTTCGAACGTCGGGCCGTAGGCGACGTCGGCCGACGTGGTGCTCTCGGTCATCCCGGCCGCCTCGGCGAGCTCGCCCGAGTACGTCAGCTCCATGTGCGCGCTCGAGGCCGCTTCCTGCGCGGCCTGCATCTGCCCGGCCAGGTCGGTCATGGTCGAGACCGTCGCGATCTCGGCCGCCTGCTCCTCGCCGGCCGACTCACCGACGGCGGGCGCCGAGGGCTCCTCGCTCCCGCAGGCGCTCAGGGCGAGGGCGACCAGGCCCGCCGATGCCAGGGCCGCGGTCTTCTGGGGGACGCGCATGGTGCTCCTTCTCAGGGAATCGTGAGTTTTCATTGCATCACGGGACCGCCGCGCCACGGGCCGGTCGGGGTCGTGCGGGCGCCGATCGTTGCCGATCCGTGTCCCACGCCGTCGTCCTGCCTCGAGCGCCCCCGGGGAACGGCGAGGGGCCCCTCACGCCAGTCGCGTGAGGGGCCCCTCCCAGGAGCAGAAGCCTCAGTGGGCGTGCTGCCCGCGGCTGAACTCGAACACCCAGCCGACGAGCCCGATGACCCCGAGGATGAAGCCGATGTAGAGCACCCACCAGCCCACGGCGAGCCCGAGGAAGGCGACCGCGGCGGCGGCGGCGATGACCAGCGGCCACCAGCTCCAAGGCGAGTACACGCCCTGGTCGCCGGCGCCCTGCTCGATCTCGCCCTCCTCGTCGTCCTCCGGACGGGGGTCGATGCGACGGGCCGTGAGCGCGAGGTAGGCGCCCACCATCGCGACGAGCGCACCCACCAGCGGGATGCCGAGGTAGCCGACCGGCTCCTGGAAGTGCGTGACCAAGCCGTAGATCACGCCGACCAGGACGAAGAACGGTGCGAGGAACAGGAAGAGCTTGATCTCGATCTTCACTTGCGGTTCTCCTCCTCGTCGTCGATCACGGTGGTGGTCGACTGGGCGGCCGACGACTGCGCGCTGTCCCGACGCTCCTCGACGAGCTGCTGGTGGCCCTGGCGCTGCGGGTCGCCGAAGACCTGGTTCAGCGGGCCGTGGCCCGGCGCCTGCTCCATCGCCGCGACCTCGGGGTGGTGCAGGTCGAAGGCGGGCGACTCCGAGCGGATGCGCGGCAGCGAGGTGAAGTTGTGCCGCGGCGGCGGGCAGCTGGTGGCCCACTCGAGCGAGCGTCCGTAGCCCCACGGGTCGTCGACGGTGACCTTCGGCGCGTTGCGCCAGGTCGTGTACACGTTCCACAGGAACGGCAGCGTGGACGCGGCCAGGATGAACGCCCCGATGGTCGACACCTGGTTCTCCCAGGTGAAGCCCTCCTCGGGCATGTAGTCGGCATAGCGACGGGCCATGCCCTCCACGCCCAGCCAGTGCTGGATGAGGAACGTCATGTGGAAGCCGATGAACAGCAGCCAGAAGTGGATCTTGCCGAGCCGCTCGTTGAGCATCCGGCCCGTGAACTTCGGCCACCAGAAGTAGAAGCCGGCGAACATCGCGAACACCACGGTGCCGAAGACGACGTAGTGGAAGTGCGCCACCACGAAGTACGAGTCGGACAGGTGGAAGTCCAGGGCGGGGCTGGACAGGATGATGCCCGTCAGACCGCCGAAGAGGAAGGTCACGAGGAAGCCGATCGACCACAGCATCGGTGTCTCGAACGTGAGCTTCCCGCGCCACATCGTGCCGATCCAGTTGAAGAACTTCACGCCCGTCGGGATGGCGATCAGCATCGTCATGAAGGCGAAGAACGGCAGGAGCACCGCGCCGGTCACGTACATGTGGTGGGCCCACACCGTCACGGACAGCGCCGCGATCGCGATCGTCGCGTAGATCAGGCCCTTGTAGCCGAAGATCGGCTTACGGCTGAAGACCGGGAAGATCTCCGACACGATGCCGAAGAACGGCAGCGCGATGATGTACACCTCGGGGTGGCCGAAGAACCAGAACAGGTGCTGCCAGAGGATCGCCCCGCCGTTCTCGGGGTTGAAGACCTGGGCCCCGAGGCGACGGTCGGCGCCCAGCGCGAACAGCGCGGAGGCCAGCGGCGGGAAGGCCATCAGCACGAGCAGGCTCGTGACGAGCGTGTTCCACGTGAAGATCGGCATCCGGAACATGGTCATGCCCGGCGCGCGCATCGTGATGATCGTGGTGATGAAGTTGACGGCACCGAGGATGGTGCCGAAGCCCGCCAGCGCGAGCCCGAAAACCCAGAGGTCTCCGCCTAGCCCTGGACTGAACGTCGTGTTCGACAACGGTGCGTAGGCGAACCAGCCGAACGACGCGGCGCCCTGCGGGGTGAAGAAGCCCGCGCCCGCGATGAGGCCGCCGAAGAGGAACAGCCAGTACGCGAACATGTTGAGCCGCGGGAACGCGACGTCGGGCGCGCCGATCTGCAGGGGCATGATCACGTTGGCGAAGCCCGCGAACAGCGGTGTCGCGAACAGCAGCAGCATGATCGTGCCGTGCATCGTGAAGAGCTGGTTGTACTGCTCCTTGCTCTGCACCACCTGCAGGCCGGGCATGAACAGCTCGGCGCGGATCAGCAGCGCGAGGACGCCTCCCACCGCGAACCAGATGAACGACGTGATGAGGTACAGGTAGCCGATCGTCTTGTGGTCGGTGGAGGTGATCCACTTGACCACGGTGCGACCGAGGTTCTGGCGCTTCGGCGCGAGACCGGGGATGACCTCGACGTCGTGCGCGGGGGCAGTCGTGGCCGCCATCAGTTCTCGACCTCCGGGAGGGTGTCTTCCTGCGGGAAGTTCGCGTCGTGCTGCTGGCGGTTCAGGTCCAGCCCGAGCTCGCCGGTCTGGCCCGCGGCCTCGAGGTCGGCCATGTGGGCGTCGTACTCCGCCTGCGAGACGACCTTGACGTTGAAGAGCATCCCGGAGTGGAACTCGCCGCAGAGCTCGGCGCACTTGCCGGCGTACGTGCCCTCACGGGTCGGGGTGACCTGGAAGGTGTTGGTCCGGCCCGGGATCATGTCCTGCTTGTACAGGAAGGCAGGGATCCAGAACGAGTGGATGACGTCGCGGGAGTCCAGCGTGAACTCGACCGTCTGGTCGACCGGGAGGTACAGGGTGGGGACGTCCTTCGACGTGCCCGGGGCACCGTCCACCTCGTCGTCGATCGTCTGTCCACCGACGTCGAGCAGGTGCTGCCCGGAGTCGTAGACGTCGTCGTCCAGGTAGTTGAAGTCCCAGCTCCACTGCTTGCCGATGACCTGGATGTTCACGTCCGGCTCGGCGCTGGTGTCCTGCACAGCCGACATGTCGCGGTCCGTGTAGAAGAACAGGACGAGGATCATGATCGTCGGCACGGCCGTGTACATGATCTCGAGCGGCATGTGGTAGCGCGTCTGGATCGGGAGCTGGTGGTCGTCCCGGCGCTTGCGGTACGCCGCGACGCACCACAGCATCAGGCCCCAGGTGATCACACCGACGATCAGCGCAGCGATCCAGGAGCCGGTCCAGAGGTTCGTGATCCGCTCGGTCTGGTTGGTCACCTCCCCGTCGCTGTAGCCGGGCAGGTATCCGCGCTTGACGGAGTCGCTGGCACAACCGGAGGCCAACACGGCGACGGCGCCGGCGATAGCCGTCGCGCGCAGGATGACCCGCCGGGTGCGGGTGGGGCTCTTCGAGTGCAAGGGAGGCCTTTCACGTCACGTCCTGACCGACCGCCACGACCCCTCTGGGCAACAGGCACGCGGACAGGACCTTCGTCCTCGATGAAGTGCAGCCTAGCGCGCCCGGAGCAGGTTCGACGCCGCGAAAGCCCCCTCGGGGCGTGACTCTTTCCGCACGGGACGTCCACATCTCCTTCTTGCACACAGACCCCAGGAGAGTGTCAGATCGATCCTTCGGAGTGTCAGATCCTCCGGCCCGTCCCGCACGCCCACCGACCGGACCCGACGCCCCGAAGATGGCACGATCGTGCCCCGGGCGCTCTTCCCGCGCCCGCCCGGCACGCCCGGACGCGGCGCCGGGACGCACGTCAGCCCCACGGAGCACGCCTGTGACCGACACCACCGACCCGACCGGGAACGCCTCCCCCGCGACGACACCCACGACGACACCCACGACGATGCCCGTGGCGACCAGCGGCTCGCGGGTGCACCTGGACAACGGCGGCGGCGCACCGCTGCACCCGCTCGCCCGGCAGGCCCTCCTGCAGGCGCTGGACGACGGCTGGGCCGACCCGCACCGGTTGCACACGGAGGGACGTCGGGCCGCGCGGCTCCTCGACGGCGCGCGGGAAGCCGTCGCCGGCGTCCTCGGGGCCCGCACGGAGGAGGTGCGCTTCACGGCCAGCCATGCGTCCGCCCTGCGCGACGCGCTGGTGGGCACCGCGCAGGCCCGGCGCCGCGCGGGAGGGGACGTCGTCGTGGGCGGCACCGAGCGCGCGGCAGTGCTGCACGCGGCGACGGCCGCCGCACGTGCCCAGGAGGGCGAGCGCGTCGTGGTCGACGTCGATCGTCACGGTCGCGTCGACGCGGACACGTTCGCGGACCGGGTCGCGCGCCCCGGCGTCGCGCTCGCCGCTCTCCAGCACGCCAACGGCGAGGTGGGCACACGACAGCCGCTGAGCACCGTGCACGAGGCCGCCCGGGTCGCGGGGGTGCCACTCCTCGTGGACGCGGGCGCGTCGCTGGGCCACGACGTCGTGCCCGACGCCTGGGACCTCCTCGCCGCCCACCCGGCCGACTGGGGCGGGCCCGCCGGGGTGGGCGTGCTCGCCGTGCGCCAGCGCGTGCGTGCCGTCCCGCCCGGACCGGAGGACGCCGACCCCTGGGCGCCCGGCGGCGTGAGCGTGCCCGCCGCGTTCGCCGCCGCCGTGGCCCTGCAGGCGACGACGGCCGACCGCGCCGCGCAGGACGAGCGGCGCCGGCTCCTCACCCGGCGCGTGCGGGCGGCGGCCGCCGCAGTCCCCGACGTCGAGGTGGTGGGCGACCCCGACGACCGGCTCCCCCACGTCGTGACGTTCTCCTGCCTGTACGTGGACGGCGAGGCGCTCGTGACGGAGCTGGACCGGGCGGGCTTCGCCGTCGGCTCCGGCTCGGCCTGCACCGCGAGCACCCTGGAGCCGTCCCACGTGCTCGCGGCGATGGGGGTGCTGACGCACGGCAACGTGCGGATCGCCCTCGACCGGTCGACCACGGAGGACGACGTCGACCGCTTCCTGGCCGTCCTGCCGGGCGCGGTGCGGCGGGTGCGCGACATGCTCGGAGTGGACGGGCTGTGAGCGCCGACGACGCAGGGACCGGCCCGGGGGTGGGCGCCGTCGTGGTCGACGCCCGCGGCCTGCGCTGCCCCCTGCCCGTGATCCGGTTGGCCGCCGCGGCCCGCGACCTGCCCGCCGGGACGCTCGTGACCGTGCTGTCGACCGACCCGGCCGCCCGCCACGACGTGCCCGCCTGGGCCCGGATGCGCGGGCACTCGACGGTCGGCGAGACCGACACCGACACCGAGACCGACACCGAGACCGACGCCGACACCGCTGTGGCAGGGTCGACCGGCGACGAGGGCGCCGGGACCACCCCGACGACCCCGACGACCCCGACGACCCCGACGACCCCGACGACCCCGACGACGTGGTCGCTCACCGTGCGGCTGGGCGCGACCTCCTGACCTGGAACGACGACGGCCCGGCCGCCCCGTGGGGGGCGGCCGGGCCGTCGAGTCGCTCAGCGGCTCAGCTGAAGGAACCGCCGCAGGCGCAGGAGCTGCCGGCGTTCGGGTTGTCGATCGTGAAGCCCTGCTTCTCGATGGTGTCCGCGAAGTCGATCTTCGCGCCCTCGAGGTAGGGCACGCTCATGCGGTCCACGACGACCTCGACGCCGTCGAAGTCGCGCAGCGCGTCGCCGTCGAGGAGACGCTCGTCGAAGTAGAGCTGGTAGATCAGGCCGGAACAGCCGCCGGGCTGGACGGCCACACGCAGACGCAGGTCGTCGCGGCCCTCCTGCTCGAGGAGGCTGCGGACCTTGCCCGCAGCGACGTCGGACAGGTCCACGCCGTGCGTGGCGATCTCGGTGGTGTCGGTCATGCTTCCCTCCAACAGGCGGACCGGTACGGCCATTCCCGATCCTACGCGCGAATCTCGTGGGCGCGATCACGCGGGTCACAGGCGCGGCGCGACGACACCGTCAGGCCCGTCGGCGCGCGCCGCCGGTCAGGCCCACGACGGCGCCCAGGTCCGCGCCACGCGCGCGGTCGCCGTGACGGCGTCGGACCCGGTCTCGTGCACGCCGCTCACGCCTGCGCCGGACCACTCGCGGCGCGACACCTCGCTGCGCCCGGCCAGCACCACGACCGGCACGGCGTGCGGGGCGGCGGCTGCCACGGCGGCGGGGACGCGCCCCTCGCGCAGCGACGTGCCGTCCAGCACGGGGACGTGCACGACGACGAGGTCGGACGCCGTGGCCGGGGCGGCGAGCGGCCCCTCCTCCGGCTCGGCGACGCTCGACAGCCCGAGGGCCTCGAGGGGGACGAAGACTCCCGCGGGTGCCGGGTGGGCACTCCCGGCCGCCGTGGGGTCGGGCAGGACGACGGTGGTCACGTCGCACGACGGCGCGGCGTCCCGCCACGCCGTCGCGAGCGCGGGGGCCAGGGGGCCGGCGTCCTCGCCGACGCAGAGCAGCACCTGCATCCCGCGATCGTGGCACACCCGGCGGGCACCACGGACGCTCGACGTCCCGGACGCAGCCCCTGTGGAGACGCGGACGCACGGCGCGCCGCGCACGGACGCTGTGGAAATATGAGCGCGTGACCACCCTGCTGAACGACACCGCGGGCACCCCGACCGGCACCACGACCGGTTTCGCCGAGCCCGCACCCTCCGCGCTGCTGCTCCTCGGCCAGGGCCGGGACCTCGCCTCCGAGCGGGGCGTCGAGTGCACCGGGGCGCTGCCGTCGCCGTCGGACCCGGACCTGGTGGAGCGGGCGCGCGCCGCGCGGGCCGCCCTCGGCGAGCGCGCGTTCGTGCTCGGGCACCACTACCAGCGTGACGAGGTCATCGACTTCGCCGACGTCACCGGGGACTCCTTCAAGCTCGCGCGCGAGGCCGCCGCCCGCCCCGAGGCGGAGTTCGTCCTGTTCTGCGGCGTGCACTTCATGGCCGAGAGCGCCGACATCCTCACGTCGGACGCGCAGCAGGTCGTGCTGCCCGACCTCGCCGCGGGCTGCTCCATGGCCGACATGGCGGAGATCGGCCAGGTCGAGGAGGCGTGGGCGGTGCTGCAGGACGTCGGGATCGCCGACGACACCGTGCCCGTCACGTACATGAACTCGTCCGCCGCCATCAAGGCGTTCACCGGCCGCCACGGCGGCACCGTGTGCACGTCGTCGAACGCACAGGTCGCGCTGCGCTGGGCGTTCGACCGCGTGGGCGGCGTGGACGGCACCGGCAAGGTGCTTTTCCTGCCGGACCAGCACCTGGGCCGCAACACGGCCGTCCTCCAGCTCGGCCTGGGCCTGGACGACTGCGTGGTCTACGACCCGCGCAAGCCGCTCGGCGGCCTCACCGAGCAGCAGCTGCGCGACGCTCGCGTGATCCTGTGGCGGGGGCACTGCTCGGTGCACGGGCGGTTCTCCGCGCGCAACGTCGAGGAGGTCCGGGCGAAGGTGCCGGGGGTGACGGTGATGGCCCACCCGGAGTGCAAGCACGAGGTGATCACCGCGGCGGACCAGGTGGGTTCCACCGAGTTCATCATCAAGGCCCTCGACGCCGCGGAGCCCGGCAGCTCCTGGGCGATCGGCACCGAGCTCAACCTGGTGCGCCGCCTCGCCAAGGCGCACCCGGACAAGCACGTGCACTACCTGGACTCGACCGTGTGCTTCTGCTCGACCATGAACCGCATCGACCTGCCGCACCTGGTGTGGGCGATGGAGTCTCTGGTCGAGGGACGCGTGGTCAACCGGATCGTGGTCGACGCCGACGACGCCCACTGGGCCCGTGCGGCGCTCGACCAGATGCTGGCGTTGCCCGGGATCTGAGCGTGATCTGACCAGAGGGCCGCCAGGGCCCCGACGACGCAGGAGAAGGCATGAGCACCGACGGCGGGCTCCACATCGGCATCTTCGTGTTCGACGACGCGGAGGAGCTCGACGTCGTCGGGCCGTTCGAGGTCCTCGCGGCCTGGGAGCAGCACTCGAGCACCGAGTCGGGGCCGAAGCCGCACGTGAGCACCTTCTCGCGCGACGGCGACGGCGTGCGCCTGGCCAAGGGCCTCCGGCTCGTGCCCGCCCGCTCCGCGGACGACGTCGGCCCGCTGCACGTGCTCGTCTACCCGGGCGGCTGGGGCACCCGCGCGATGATCGCCGACCCGACCCACCTGGAGTGGCTGCGGCAGGTGCGCGTGCAGACCCCGGTCCTCGCGAGCGTGTGCACCGGCGCCCTGGTGCTCGCGGCGGCGGGGCTGCTGGCCGGCCGGCCGGCGACCACGCACCGCGACCACTACGACGAGCTCGCCGAGATCGACCCGAGCGTCGTCGTGGACACCGAGGCGAGGTTCGTCGACGACGGGGACGTCGTGACCGCCGCCGGCGTCTCGGCCGGGATCGACATGGCCCTGCACCTGGTGGCGCGGCTCGAGTCGCCCGAGGTGGCGCGCGCGGTGCGCCGGGGCATCCAGTACGACCCCGCTCCCCCGGTCTGACGCGCAGGCCGGCGGGCCGACAGGTATCTGCTACCGCCGGTTGCCGATATAGCCTGCGCGGGTGACTCGAATGATCCAGCTCACCTGGGCGTCCCTGCGCCCCCGCAAGCCGGTGCCCGGGCAGGGCCTGCTCGACCCGTCCGTGACGCGCATGCGCGTGCACCCCGGCGACCTCGACCTGTACCTGCACGTCAACAACGGCTCGTACCTGCAGATGATGGACGTGGCGCGGTCGAACTTCATCGCCGACCTCGACGGCTTCGCCAAGATCGGCGACCGCAAGTGGTACCCGGTGGTCGCGGCGTCGACGATGACCTACAAGCGCTCGCTCAAGCTCGGCGACCGGTTCGAGATCACCACGCGCGTCCTCGGCTGGGACGAGCGCGTGATCTACATCGAGCAGGTCTTCACGCGCCGGGGGCAGCTCTGCGGCCGCGGCTACGTGGCCGGCCGGTTCCTCGGCCCGGGGAACGCCCGCGTCCCCGCGCCCGACGTCGTCGCGCTCATGGGCCCGGAGGCTCCGACGCAGAGCCCCGACCTCCCCGACGACGTCGCCGCCTGGGCGCGAGCGCTCGACGTCGCGCACCGGGACCGCGCGGAGGCCTGACCCGGCCGGGGGACGACGGGCGCGCCGAGTCCCCCGGCCCGGGTCAGGCGGGCCCGGCGTCGCGGAGCGCCCGCGCCTCGGTCAGTGCGCTCCGGACCGCGTCCCCCTCCGCGGCGCGGCCCGACGCCTGGGCGAGCGCCTCGAGCTCGGCGACGAGCTCGCCCGCCGCGGCGGGCTCCCCTGCACGTACCGCGAGCTCGGCGAGGTAGGCGAGCGCGGGCGCGAGCTCGCCCGCCGGAGGCGTGGCACCCGTGCCGCGCGCACGACGGACGGCGCCGCCCAGGACCTTGCGCGCCTGGGCGACGTCGCCGTGCGAGTCGGCGACGACGACGGCGTTCTCCAGGGCTCGCGCCAGCGACCCGCCGCCTCCCGTCGTCCAGGTGGTCGTGCCGCCCTCGCCCACGACGACCGGTGCGTCGGGCGCCCGGGTGATCCGCACCCAGTTGCCCGCCGGGTCCACCAGGCTGAACCCGCTGAGCCCCGCGTTGTTCGCCCGCTTCCGCGGCCGGGTCACCCGCGGCGCTCCCGACAGGGGCAGCCGACCGAACAGTGCGCGCAGACCGGCCGCGAACGCCTCGTAGACAGGCTCGGTGTCGGGCACCGCCACGACGCACGTCGAGTGGCTCTGCTCCGGGTCCCAGCCCGGCATCCCGTAGTACTGCAGCTGGAGGCCGCCCCGGCCGAAGGCCACGATCGGGTTGGGCCGGCGCTGCCGGTAGGTGACCTCGAGCCCGAGCGCCGTCCAGAAGGCGACCAGCTCGTCGAGGTCGGCCTCGTCGCCGCCGCAGGGCAGCAGCGGCACCATGATCGCCCGGGCGAGCGTGTCCTCGAAGCCCCGGGCCGTCGCGCCGTCCTGCGTCATCGCGCCGTCCCGCCCTCAGCCCTCGAGGTCCGCGACCCGGCGCAGGAGCAGCGCCTCGGCGAGCACGACCTTGCGCAGCTCGCCCAGGTGCACGGACTCGTCGGCGCCGTGCGCCCGGGAGTCCGGGTCCTCGACGCCGGTGACGAGCACGGCGGCCCCGGGGAAGAACTCCAGCAGGTCGGCGATGAACGGGATGGAGCCGCCGACGCCGATGTCCACCGGGTCGGTGCCCCAGGCGGCCGCGAACGCCGAGCGCGCGGCGCGCATCGCCGCCGAGTCCTCAGCGGCGTGGAAGGCCCGCCCCTGCTCGCCCGGCCGCCACGTGACCCGTGCGCCGGACGGCGCGTGCGCCTCGAGGTGGGCGCGCAGCGCGTCCTCCGCCGCCTGCGGCTCCTGCCCGGGCGGGATGCGCAGCGACAGCTTCGCGGCCGCCCGGGCCGCGATCGTGTTGGAGGCGTGCGCGACGCTCGTCGCGTCGATGCCGATGACGGACAGCGCCGGCTTGGTCCACAGCCGGCCGGCGATGGTGCCCACGCCCGCGAGCGCCACGCCGTCGAGCACCGACGAGTCGGCGCGGAACGCCGCCTCGTCGTAGTCGACCTCGGGCTCCGGAGCGCTGACCAGGCCCGCCACCGCCACGCTGCCGGCGTCGTCGTGCAGGGTGGCGACCAGGCGGGCCAGCAGGGTGTTCGCGTCGAGCACCGGGCCCCCGAACATGCCCGAGTGCACCGCGTGGCCCAGCACCTCGACCTCGACGACGCCGTCGACCAGGCCGCGCAGTGACGTGGTGAGGGCGGGCACGCCGACCTTCCAGTTCGTGGAGTCGGCCACCACGATGACGTCCGCCGCGAGCAGCTCGCGGTGGTCGGCGAGGAACTGCCGGAAGCTCGGCGACCCCGACTCCTCCTCGCCCTCGACGAAGACCGTGATCCCGACGGGCAGGGCCTCGCCGTCCTCCTCCGCCAGGGCGGCCAGGGCGCGGAGCGCGCCGACGTGCGCGACCAGCCCCGCCTTGTCGTCCGCGGCCCCGCGGCCGTAGAGGCGCTCACCCACCTGGACCGGCTCGAACGGGTCGGTCGCCCACGCGGCGGCGTCGCCGGGCGGCTGGACGTCGTGGTGGGCGTACAGCAGCACGGTCGGGGCGCCCTCGGGCGCGGGGCGCCGTGCGACGACGGCGGGCGCGCCGGGGGTCCCGTCGGGGCGGTCCGAGCGCAGGATCCGCACGTCGGGCAGCCCCGCGTCGCGCAGCAGCGTGGCGACGGCGTCGGCGCTCGCCGCGACGTGCGCCTGGTCGAAGGCCGCGGCGGAGACGCTCGGGATGCGCACGAGGCGCTCGAGGTCGGCCTGGAGGGCGGGGAACTGCCGCTCGACGTGCGCGCGCAGGGTGGTGGCGTCGTCGACGGGCCGGTCGGTCGGGGCGGCGCCGGGGACGGTGCCCGTGGCGGTGCGGGGGATGTCGGTCACGCGGCTCACGCTACCCGCGCGCTCGACTACCCTGGGAGCGTGTTCTCCCGCAACAAGCCCGACGCGACGCCGTCGTCCCCCGACTCCACCGACCCCGTCGACGCGGCCGCCGAGATCGAGAAGGCCGGCGCCCCCTCCGGCAAGGGCCGCCCCACGCCCAAGCGCAGCGTGGCCGAGGCCGCCAACAAGCGCCCTCTGGTCCCTGACGACCGCAAGGCGGCGACGAAGGCGGCGCGGGAGAAGGCGCGCGAGCAGCGCAACCTCGAGTACCGGGCGATGCAGACCGGCGACGAGCGCCACCTGCCGCCCCGCGACAAGGGCCCGCTCAAGCGGTACGCGCGCGACTACGTGGACGCGCGCTGGAACCTCGGCGAGTTCTTCCTGCCCGTCGCGTTCGGGTTCATCGTCCTGAACTTCATCTTCATGCAGAACGTGACGATGTCGGCGGTCGTGCTGATGCTGCTGTACGCCGTCGTGCTGCTCACCATCGCCGACGCGTTCCTGCTGTGGCGAGGGCTCAGGAAGCGGCTGCTGCTGAAGTTCGGCGAGGTGCCGAAGGGCACGATGATGTACGCCGTCATGCGCGCGTTCCAGATCCGTCGCTCACGCCTGCCCAAGCCGTCGTCGAAGAAGCACGGCGTCTGGCCGGAGTGACTGCCCTCTGACCAGGCGTCCTAGGGTGGGCGCATGGTCAACTACCGGTACCTCGGCAACAGCGGTCTGAAGATCTCCGAGATCACCTACGGCAACTGGCTCACCCACGGTTCGCAGGTCGAGAACGACGTCGCGACCCGGTGCGTGCGCGCCGCGCTCGACGCGGGCATCACGACGTTCGACACCGCGGACGTCTACGCGAACACGAAGGCCGAGCAGGTGCTCGGTGACGCCCTCGCGGGCGAGCGGCGCGAGTCGCTCGAGATCTTCACCAAGGTGTACTGGCCGACCGGCCCGGGCGGCCCCAACGACACGGGCCTGTCGCGCAAGCACGTCATGGAGTCGATCAACGGCTCGCTGAAGCGCCTCGGCACGGACTACGTCGACCTGTACCAGGCGCACCGCTACGACACCGAGACGCCGCTCGAGGAGACGATGCAAGCGTTCGCCGACATCGTCCGCCAGGGCAAGGCCCTGTACATCGGCGTCTCCGAGTGGACGGCGGACCAGATCCGCGCCGGCGCGGCCCTGGCGAAGGAGCTGGGCTTCCAGCTCATCTCCTCCCAGCCGCAGTACTCCATGCTCTGGCGCGTCATCGAGGACGAGGTCGTGCCCGCCTCGAAGGAGTGCGGGCTGTCGCAGATCGTCTGGTCGCCGATGGCGCAGGGGGTGCTGTCCGGCAAGTACGTGCCCGGCCAGCCGCTGCCCGCCGGGTCGCGCGCGACCGACGAGAAGGGCGGCGCGTCGAGCATCCGCCGGTTCCTCGACGACGACGTGCTCACCCGGGTGCAGGACCTGCGTCCGGTCGCCGACGAGCTCGGCCTCTCGATGGCGCAGCTCGCGGTCGCGTGGGTGCTGCAGAACGACAACGTCGCGGCGGCCCTCGTGGGCGCGTCCCGGCCCGAGCAGGTCGCCGAGAACGTCAAGGCTTCCAGCGTGACGATCCCGGCCGAGCTCCTCGCCACGATCGATGACGTCCTGGGCGACGTCGTCGTGCGCGACCCGGCCAAGACCGCCGAGAACGCGCCGCAGACGCGCGTGGCCTGACGCGCCTCGCTCCTCAGCGCCACCGACGTAGCGGTTTCTCCTCGTCTCGTGAGTAGGACGAGGAGAAACAGCTACGTCGGCACGCCTGACCGCGATCAGCGGCCGCGGTGCTCCCGCGCGATGGTGTCGAGCGCACGGGAGATCTCGCGACCGCGCCGCGCGACGTCGGCGTCCGTCCGCGCCGGGCCTGCCGCGGGCGCAGCCGCCCCCGTGAGACCCGCCGGCACCAGCCAGCGCCAGCGCACGGTCGCCTGCACCACGGGGCCGACGCCCAGCGCGAAGGCCACCGTGGCCCAGCCGAAGGTCCCGCCGAGCAGGATGCCGGCCAGCACGACGAGGACCTCGATGCCGGTCCGCACCAGCCGCACCGACCCGCCGGTGCGCTGCACGAGGCCGGTCATGAGCCCGTCGCGCGGGCCCGGACCGAGCCGCACCCCGATGTAGGCGGCGGTCGCCACGCCGTTGAGGACGATGCCGCCGACGGCGAGGGCGATCCGGGCGACCGTGCCAGGGTCGGGCACGAGCCACGCCGTGGCCGCGAGGCAGGGCCCGATCGCGAGGCTGATGACGGCCACGTTCGCGACGGTGCCGATCCCGGGCCGCTGCCGCAGCGGGACCCAGGCGAGCAGCACGAGCACGGACGTCAGCGCGACGACCGTGCCGAACCCCAGGCCCGTGCTGCGCACCAGGCCCTGGTGCAGCACGTCCCAGGGCATGCCGCCCTGCCCGGCGTGCAGCATCATCGCCATCGACCACGTGAACACCAGCAGCCCGAGGACGAGCTGCGTCCCGCGGCGGACGGGGCCCCAGGTCATCGCCGGAGCCGCGGCGGGCACGGCGGCGATGTCGGGCACGGCGGCGATGTCGGGCGTTGTGGCGGCGTCGGGCGCCGTGGTCCCTGCGGTCGCGGGCGTGCCCGGCCCCGGGCCGCGGGCCGCCTGCGGGCGGAGGGGGCGGCGCGAGGGACGGCGGGACGGACGGCGGAGGGGGCGGGTGGTCGTGCTCATGCTCCCACCCTCCCCGTCAATGGCCTTGCAATCCATATCCATTAGGGCGACAGTGGCCCCGTGACCGTCGTCTCCCCACCCTCCGCCACGTCCGCGCCGCCCGCCGTCCGGCAGCTCTCCCCCGCCGCCACCGCACGCCTGCTCGGCGACTGGCGCGCGGGCGGGCCGGCCTACCTCGCGCTGGCGGACGCGCTGCGCGCCGCGGTGCTCTCCGGCAGCCTCCCGCCGCTCACCCGGGTACCCAGCGAGCGCGAGCTGGCGGCGGCCCTGCGGGTCTCGCGCACCACGACGTCCGGCGCGTACGCCCGTCTGCGCGAGCTGGGATTCCTCGCGAGCCGGGTCGGCTCCGGCACGGTCACGACGCTCCCGCGCGGCGCGACGCGCGAGAGCGTGCCCGTCGCGGCCGGCGACGCCCCTGCCGACCCACCCGGCGACGAACGACCCGAGGCCCACGTCGACCTCGCCCAGGCGACGCCGTCCGCCACGTCGGCCCTGCACGACGCCTACGCCGCGGCCCTCGAGGTGCTGCCCGGCTACCTCGCCACCGGCGGCTACGCGCACCTCGGCGTCGAGGTGCTGCGATCGGCGATCGCCGACCGCTACACGGCGCGCGGCGTGCCGACCACCCCGGAGCAGATCCTCGTCACCACGGGCGCCCAGCAGGCCATCTCCGTGCTCACCACCGCGTTCGTCGGACGCGGCGAGACCACCGTCGTCGAGTCGCCCACGTACTTCCATGCCCTGGAGCCGACGCGGCGGCTCGGCGGGCGGGTGGTCGGGGTTCCCGTCGGCGACGTCGAGACGCTCGCCTCGGCGGTGCGTCGCACCCGTCCCCGGCTCGTCTACCTCGTCCCGGACTTCCACAATCCCACCGGCGCCACGATGTCGGCCGAGGCGCGGGGGGCGGTGCGCGACCTCGCCGACCGCACGGGTACGACCGTCGTGGGCGACGAGACCCTCACCGACCTGGCGCTCGAACCTGGGTCGCAGGTGCCGGAGCCCTTCGCGGGCGACGGCGCCTCGTCGCACGTCGTGACGATCGGGTCGGCGTCGAAGTCGTTCTGGGGCGGGGTGCGCGTCGGCTGGGTGCGCGCCGACCCCCAGGTGGTGCGCCGGCTGGCGCGCGTGCGGGAGTCGGCGGACATCGCCACGCCCGTGCTCGAGCAGCTCGCCGTCGTCGAGCTGCTGCGCCGCGCCGACGCGATCCTGCCCGGTCGCGTCGCCGAGCTGCGGGCGCGCCGCGACCTGCTCGTCGACCTGGTCCGCGACGCCCTGCCGGACTGGCGCGTGCCCGTGCCGGCGGGCGGCCTGTGCCTGTGGGCCGACCTGGGCCGACCGCTCGCGCAGGCGCTCGCGGCCTCCGCGGTGCGCCACGGTGTCCTGGTCACGCCCGGGCCGGCGTTCACCCCGGACCGCTCGTCGCGCGACCGCGTGCGCCTGACGTTCACGCGCGAGCCCGACCAGCTCGCCGCCGCGGTGCCGCGACTCGCCCGGGCCTGGGCCCAGGTGGCAGCAGGCGTCTGAGGTCTTCCGGCGGCCCCGACGTCAGACCGACGGCAGCACCACGCCCGGCGTCGCCTGCGCCCCGTCGTGCAGCAGGCGGGCGAGGGCCGCGCCGCCGGCGGACAGCTCCCGCCAGTGCTCCCCGAGCCACTGCTCGGCGTCGTACTGCGTGGTGAAGACCGGGCTGGGAACGCTCAGCACGCGCCCCTCGGCGTCGTCCAGCGCCCATTCCCAGCGCGCCTGGATCACGCGGCGCTCCCGTCGGAGCCGTTGCCGCGGTCGATGCGGCCGGCCGCGACGGACCCCCGGGTGCGGGTCAGGGCGCGGTTGACCCGCGACGGCCAGAACGGGCCGGAGTAGATGAACGACGTGTACCCCTGGGTGAGGTCGGCGCCGGCCCGCAGGTAGGCGCGCACGTCGTCGGCGCCCGAGATGCCGCCGACGCCGATGATCGCCGGGTCGGGACCGAGCCGCTCGCGCAGCCGGGCCACGACCTGCAGCCCGCGCTCGAGCAGGGGCGGGCCGGACACCCCGCCGGGGCCGCGGTCGTGCCCGATGGTCGTGTTCACGGCGACGACGCCGTCCAGGCCGAGCTCGGTGACGAGCCCCGCCACGGCGTCGACGTCCGCGTCCGCGAGGTCGGGCGCGATCTTCACCAGGAGCGGGACCCGCCGGGTGCCCGCGGCGGCGGTGGCCTCGTCGGCCGCGGCCCGGGCCGCGGTGAGGATGGGGCGCAGCTCGGCGGTGGTCTGCAGGTCGCGCAGCCCCGGGGTGTTCGGGGACGACACGTTCACCACGAGGTAGTCGGCCCAGGGTGCGAGCTCGCGGGCGCAGGCGGCGTAGTCGTCGGCGGCGGCCTCCGCGGGCGTCGTCTTGTTCTTGCCGATGTTCGCGCCGACGACCACGGCCCGGCCCGCGGGCGTGGCCCGCAGCTCCCGGAGCCTCGCGGCCGCGGCGGGGGCACCGTCGTTGTTGAAGCCCATGCGGTTGCGGATGCCCCGCACGTCGAGCTCGCGCCACATGCGCGGCGCCTCGTTGCCGGGCTGCGGGCGCGGGGTGACCGTGCCGATCTCCACGAAGCCGAATCCGAGCATCGTCAGCCCGCGGATCCCGCGGGCGTTCTTGTCGAAACCGCCCGCCAGCCCGAACGGCGCGGACACGGTGCGGCCGAGCACCTCGATGCTGCCCGGTCCGCCGCTGCCCCGGCCCAGGTACGGCGCGAGGGCGCCCTGGACGACGTCCCGCAGGACGGGGACACGCCCGGCGAGCGCGATGGCGCCGAACGCGAGCTCGTGCGCCCGTTCGGGGTCCATCCGGCGAAAGACGCCGTTGAAGAGCAGGGTGTACGGGCTCATCGGACCTCCGGGTCGGGGGCTGCGGGCGCGGTGGGCCCTGTCGGCTCGGTCGGCTCGGTCGGTTCAGGCGTCGCCGGTGCGGCGTCGTGCGTCCCGTGCGGGCGGGTACGCCACAGCCACCACAGCCCGACGAACGGCAGCACGAGCGGTACGTAACCGTAGCCCTGCCCGAACCCGGACCACACGGTCGTCTCGCCGAACACGTCCGGCGACACCGCGGAGGCGGCGCCGACCGCCAGCACTCCCAGGGCCTCGAACCCCACGGTCACCCACGCGACGACTCGCCAGCGCGGCCCGCCCTTGGCGAGCGCGACGGTGGCCAGCACGTACACGACGGCCGACAGCGTGGACAGCGAGTAGGCGACGGGCGCCTCGGAGAACTTGGTGGCCAGCTCGTACGACGACCGGCCGATCGCGGCGAAGGCGAGGATGCCGTAGACCGTGACGAGCAGCCGCCCGAAGCCGGTGCCGGTCCGGCGCCCGCCCCCGGCGGTCGCGGGGGTGGTGCCGCTCACGCCGCCCCCCAGATCTGCCACAGCCGCCAGTCCAGGAAGCCCACCGTGAGGGCGGCCACCGCCAGGACGACGGACGACCACCTGGTGCGCTCCGCGAACGCCCAGATCGCGGCGATCGGCAGGACCACGAGCGCGGTGGCGACGTAGCCCCAGAACAGCGGCCCGTCGACGGGGTGATCGCGGGTGACCATGAGGACACCGGCCACCACCGCCTGCACGACGACGAGCGCCTCGACCACGGCGGCGCCGATCAGCTGCTTGAGGATCACGGCGCGGTCCTGGACGACGAACCACGACGCCCACCCGGCGAGCGCGGCGCACGCCAGCAGGACGACGATGAGCAGGGGAAGGACCACGCCCGCAGACTACCGGCCGCCGGGCGCCCGACGGCCGCCGCGGGACGGGGATAGCATCGGCGCGTGGCAGACCTCACCCTCACCGGCAAGAATCCCAGCTCTCTCAAGGTCGACGCCCTCGTCGTCGGGACCTGCTCCACCTCGGACGGCGTCGCCGTCGTCGCGGACCAGCTGCCCGAGGCGTTCGTGCGCCAGATCGAGACCCTCGCGCCCCGCCTCGGCGTCACCGGCGCCCGAGACGAGGTGCGGCGCGTGCCCGCCGGCGACGGCGTCGCGGCCGACGTCGTCGTCCTCGCCGGGCTCGGGGAGCGCGCGGCCGACGGCACGTTCCCGCACGAGGTGCTGCGGTCCGCCGCCGGCGCCGCCACCCGTGAGCTCGCCGGCACCGACACGGTCGCCCTCGCGCTGCCCGCCGTGGACGAGGACGAGCTCGGCGCGGTGGTGGAGGGAGCCCTGCTCGGCGCGTACTCCTACACGCGCTACCGCACGGGCAAGGACACCAAGGGCGCCGTCGGCAGCGTCCAGGTCGTCACGTCCTTCTCGCGGTCGGGCCGTGCCAAGGCTGCGGTCGCGCGCGCCGAGGTGCTCGCCGCGGCGGTGCACGGCACCCGCGACCTGGTCAACGACGCTCCCAACGAGCTGTTCCCAGCGGCCTTCGCCGACGCCGCCAAGGCCGCGGCCAAGGGCGTCAAGGGACTCAAGCTCACCGTGCTCGACGACAAGCAGCTCGCCGCGGGCGGGTACGGCGGGCTCGTGGGCGTCGGCCAGGGCTCGGCGCGCGGGCCGCGCCTCGTCAAGCTGTCGTACACGCCGGCCAAGGCCACCGAGAAGGTCGCCATCGTCGGCAAGGGCATCACGTTCGACACGGGCGGCATCTCGCTCAAGCCGCCGGCCAGCATGCCGACGATGAAGTCCGACATGGCGGGCGCCGCCGCCGTGCTGCACACGGTCCTCGCGGCCGCGCGCCTCGGCCTGCCGATCGCCGTCACCGGGTACCTCTGCCTCGCGGAGAACATGCCGGGCGGCAACGCCCAGCGCCCCGCCGACGTCATCACGATCCGCGGCGGCAAGACCGTCGAGGTCACCAACACCGACGCCGAGGGCCGCCTCGTCATGGCGGACGGCCTCGTCGCCGCCGTCGAGGACGGGCACGACGTCGTCCTGGACATCGCGACCCTCACCGGCGCGCAGATGGTCGCGCTCGGGAACCGCACGTCCGGCGTCATGGGGACCGACGCGGTGCGCGACGAGGTCAAGAGCGCCGCCGACGTCGCCGGCGAGGCGTTCTGGCCGATGCCGATGCCCGCGGAGCTCAAGGCCGGCCTGAAGTCGACGGTCGCGGACATGGTCAACTCCGCCCCCAGCCGTTGGGGCGGCATGCTGTTCGCCGCGCACTTCCTCGCCGAGTTCGTCGGCGAGACCCCGTGGGCGCACCTCGACATCGCCGGTCCGTCGTACAACGAGGGCTCGTCGTTCGGGTACACGCCCGCCGGCGGCACCGGCGTCGGCGTGCGCACGATGCTCGCGTTCCTCGAGGGCCGCGCGGGCGCCTGACGCGCCCCACGACCCGCCCGCACGACGACGGCGCCCGGCCGCCCCACGGGGTGGCCGGGCGCCGTCGTGCGCCCTTCAGCCGGCGCCGGCCACGGCCCAGCGGAACGCGTTCGCGAGGCGGTACCCGCCGTCGGGGAGCCGGAACGGCGACGCCGCGGCCACGACGACCGGCGCGAGCCCGGCCGCCGTGCCCTCGTCCTCGCCGAGCAGGACGCCGCGCACCAGGCCGTCGTCGTCGGGCACGGTCCACGGCACGTCGACGATCCCCGCCCCCACGACGTCGAACCCCGCGCCGACGAGGGCGGACTCCAGCCCGCCCGCGGCGCGCAGCGGGCCGTCGGGCGGCACCTCCTCCTCGTACGCCTCCGCGACGGCGCGCTCGACGACGTCGAGGTCGTTGCGCTCGCCCTCCGCCCAGCAGGCGATGCCGACCCGGCCGCCCGGGACCAGCACGCGGGCGACCTCGGCCAGGGCGTCCTCGACGTCGTCGGCGAACTGCAGGGAGTTGACCGCGAGGACCGCGTCGAAGGCGTCGTCCTCGAACGACAGGTGCTCGACGTCGCCGGCCCGGACGGTCGCCCCGGGGTTCCGCTCGCGCGCCCGGCGCGCCATCGCCGGGGCGGGGTCGACGCCCGCGGCGACGGCACCGGCCCGCACCAGGCGCCCGACCAGCTCGCCCGTGCCGCACCCGACGTCGAGGACGCGCGACCCCGGCCCGATCCGCGACGTGGCGAGCAGCGGCGCCCAGACGGGTGCCGCGAACGAGCCCCACAGCTCGGCCCACCCTTCGGCCACCTCCGACCAGCGTTCTCCGCCGCCTCCGTCCACCGTCCCGCTCAGCCCTTGCGCCGCTGCGCCGACGTCCAGTCCCGCATGCGCTGCGGGTAGCCGGTGAACCGCACGTTGTACACGGGCACGCCCAGCGACCGCGCCACCTCGAAGCCTGTGCGCTCGTCCGGGACGCGGCGTCGCGTCCACTCGCCCGTGGTCGCCACGAGGAGGACGGTGGTGGGCGTCTGCACGTTCGGCGGCTCCACGTACGCCTCCACCCCCACCCGGGTGCGCACGAACTCCTGCAGGTACGCGATCGTCTCGCCCCGCGATCCCGACGACGACGGTGCGCCGGGGGCCGGCGACGACGACCTGCCCAGCAGGCGTCCCAGCGAGGTCCTGAGCGACATGGCGCGAGACTACCGCCGTCGTGGGCGTCATGGGCGTCGTGGTCAGGAGACCGTCCGGAGGTGTCCTGGAGGTCATGCGGCGGTCAGGTGTACCCAGCGTCACACCAACCGGGACCCCCGAACGATTGGGGCGACCCCCGTGGAGGTGACAAGATGGCGGGCAGTGACCAGAACGCGGCAACCGGAGATGACGCGAGCCGGCAATCCGGCTCGCCTCGGCACGTCGCCTGACCCACTGATCGAAGGAGACTCCACAGGTCATGTCTGAGAACGTGCAGCTCCCTGCACTCGGCGAGTCCGTCACCGAGGGCACCGTCACCCGATGGCTCAAGGCCGTCGGCGACACCGTCGCCGTCGACGAGCCCCTGCTGGAGGTCTCGACCGACAAGGTCGACACGGAGATCCCCTCGCCGGTCGCCGGCGTGCTCGAGCAGATCCTGGTCGAGGAGGACGAGACCGTCGAGGTCGGCGCCACGCTCGCCGTCGTCGGTGACGGTTCCGGTGCCGGTGGTGGCGACGCCGCCCCGGCCGCCGAGGCCCCCGCCGCCGAGCCCGAGGCCCCCGCGGAGCCCGAGCAGCCCGCCGCCCCGGCCGAGCCCGCCCCGGCCCCCGAGGCCCCCGCTCCCGCCGCCGAGGCCCCTGCTGCCGAGGCGCCCGCCGCCGGTGGCGGCGAGGGCACCGAGGTGACGCTGCCCGCCCTGGGCGAGTCCGTCACCGAGGGCACCGTGACCCGCTGGCTCAAGGCTGTCGGCGACTCGGTCGAGGTCGACGAGCCCCTGCTCGAGGTCTCGACCGACAAGGTCGACACCGAGATCCCGTCCCCCGTGGCGGGCACCGTGCAGCAGCTCCTCGTCGAGGAGGACGCGACCGTCGAGGTCGGCGCCGTCCTGGCGATCGTCGGCTCCGGCGCGGCAGCCCCGGCCGCTCCCGCCGCGCCGGCCGAGCCCGAGCCGGCGAAGGCTCCGGAGCCCGTCGGCGCACCGGAGAAGCCGGAGCAGCCCGCCGCGGCAGCCCCGGCCGCTCCCGCCGCTCCGGCCCCCGCCGCTCCGGCTCCGGCCCCCGCCGCCCCGGCTGCTGCCCCGGCCGCCGCGCCCGCAGCGGGCAAGGGCTCCTACCTCACGCCGCTGGTGCGCAAGCTTGCCGCGGAGAAGGGCGTGGACGTCTCGAGCCTCCAGGGCACGGGCGTCGGCGGCCGCATCCGCAAGGAGGACGTGCTCGCCGCGGCCGAGAAGGCCGCCGCCCCGGCTCCGGCCGCCGCCGCGCCTGCCGCGGCCCCGGCCGCCAAGGCTCCGGCCACGCTGCCGGTCTCCCCGCTCCGCGGCACGACCGAGAAGATGTCCCGCCTGCGCAAGATCGTCGCCGAGCGCATGGTCGAGGCCCTGCACACGCAGGCCCAGCTCACGACCGTGGTCGAGGTGGACGTCACCAAGGTCGCCAAGCTGCGCGCCAAGGCGAAGGAGTCGTTCAAGGCCCGCGAGGGTGCGAACCTCACCTACCTGCCGTTCTACACGCTGGCCGCGGTCGAGGCCCTCAAGGCGTTCCCGAAGATCAACGCCTCGATCGACCAGGACAAGGGCGAGATCACCTACCACCCCGCGGAGAACGTCGGCATCGCCGTCGACACCGAGCGTGGCCTGGTGGTGCCGGTCATCAAGAACGCCGGCGACCTGAACCTGGCGGGTATCGCCCGCCAGATCGGCGACCTGGGCGCCCGCACGCGGGCCAACAAGGTCGGCCCGGACGAGCTCTCCGGCGCCACGTTCACGATCACGAACACCGGCTCGGGCGGCGCGCTCATCGACACGCCGATCGTCCCGGGCGGGCAGGTCGCGATCCTCGGCACCGGCACGATCACCAAGAAGCCGGCCGTCGTGACGGGCCCGGACGGCGAGGAGACCATCGCCATCCGCCAGTTCGCGTACCTGTTCCTCTCCTACGATCACCGCCTGGTCGACGGTGCGGACGCCGCGCGCTTCCTCACCGCCATCAAGGCACGCATCGAGGAGGGCGCGTTCGAGGCCGAGGTCGGTCTCTGACCCCGCCCCGTCCCTGACCGACGAAGGGCGTCCCGGCCGCGGCCGGGACGCCCTTCGTCGTCCCCGCACCCGCACCCGCACCGCGCGTGCAGGGCACTCCTCGGCTCCGCGCTCAGGACACCTCGGCGACCCGCCAGCCGTCCGGCGTCCAGGCGAGCCGCAACGTCGCGGTGCGCACCTCGGTCGCGGGGACGGCGGTGACGGTGCCGTCGGCGGCCACCTGCTCGTGCGCGGTCACGACGTACCGCACCACGACGTTCGCCGTGCCGTCCGCCTGCCCGCCCGATCCGCTCTCGCCCGTCCCTGTAGGACGGGTGTCCTCCACCCGCGCCTCGGCGCCGCGCACCCGGGTGCCCGCCAGCGCGGCGTCCTCGAGCAGGGCGGCGTCCGCCTCGTGCGCCGGCGACCCCGGCACGTCCACCGCCCCCCACCGCGCCGGGCCCGCGTCGGAGGCCGCGATCAGCGCGACCCGCCGCCGGGTGAGCTCGGCGGCCGCGGCGCCGGGGTCGGCCCGGTCCTGCGTGGGGTCGTCCTGCGCAGGGTCGTCCTGCGCAGAGCCGCGGTCGGCGACCGGGGTGTCCTCGGCTCCGGCCGTCGGCGAGGCGGCCTCCGACGACGGGCCGTCCGACGCGAGGGCGCCGGCGCCCGACAGGTCCCCGCCGTCGTCGGGCGCCCGGACCTGGACCGCGACCGCCGTCAGCACGGCCACCACCCCGGCCGCGCAGGCCAGGCCGAGCACCCGCCGCGCGGTCCCCGCGCGGGGCGGCGCGGTCGCGCGTCTCGCGGGCCTGCTCGCCGGGCGGCCGGCCCTGCCTCCGTCGGCGCGCCGGACCGGCCTTCTCCGGACCGCCCGGTCGGCCGCCTCCCCCGCCACCGGCTGGCCGGATCGCCTGCCCAGGGCCGCGGCGGCGAGCGCCGCGGGCTCCGGGAGCCGCACCGGCTCGGGGGCGACGGCCGCGTCCGCCTGGGCCGCGAGCGTGCCCGCCTCGGGCCGGACCCGCGGGTCCGGTGCCCGCGCCGGAGCCAGGACGGCCCGCAGCGCCGCCGCGTCGTCGTCGCCACGGTCACCGAGCAGGTCGGCGACGAGCGTCGCCAGCGCGTGCACGTCCGCCGCCTCCGCCTCGGCGGGGTCGCTCGCGACCGCACCGGCACCGCCGACGTCGCCCGCGTCGGCGCGCGGGCGCAGGAGCGCGCCGCCTCCGGGGTCGAGCACCACGTCGAGCGCGCCCACGCTCCCCTGCCGCAGCCCGGCGCTGTGCAGCGCGGCGAGCCCGCGCGCCACGGCGACGAGCACGCCAGCCGCCTCCCGCGACGTCAGGCGCCCGCGGACGGCGAGCACGGTGGGCAGGTCGGTCGCCGCGCCGCCGCGCCGCACGGCCAGGGTCCCGTCGTCGCGCACGTCGACGGCCACCACGGGCTCCACGCACGGGTGCCGGAGCGCCGCGAGCGCGCGCACCCGCTGCAGGAGGGCGTCGCGGGCGCCGGCGTCGGTCGGGATCGGCAGCGTCTGGATGGGCACGGAGCCATCGAACACCCTCGCGGCCGACCGCCGCCGCCGTCATCCACAGGCGGGGTCAGAGGGTGATGCGACGCCCCTCGCGCGCCGACACCCGGGCGGCGTCGAGCACCTCGGCGGTGCGTACGGCGTCGGCCGGGTCGACGGGCGCGGGCTCGTCCCCGTGCAGCCACGGACCGAGCGCGCGGTAGAAGTCGGCGTGCCCGCCCGGTGCCGCGGGCACGGCGCGCCGGTCGCGGCCGCGCGTGAGCCAGCCCACCGAGCCGTCGGGCGCGTCGTCGTCCAGCGCCTCGAGCGGGGAGGCGTCCTGCTCGAAGGTCGTCACGAGGTAGGCGCCCGCCGACCCGAGCACGCGGGTCCGGGGGCCGGGCGCCCCCACGACCGACCCCGCCCAGAGCCTCGACACCACGGCGTGCGGGCTCGCCGCGCGGCCACCGCCGGCCTCGTGCTCCAGGACGAGGAAGACGTCGTCCTCCGTCGGGGTGGTCAGCCTGCGGGACTGGGCCCACACGTTCTCGACGCGGCCGAACAGCTGCGTCGCCGAGTCCACCAGGTGCGGGCCGAGGTCGAGCAGGAGCCCGCCCCCGACCGGGTCGTTCTCCTTCCACCGCTGCCGCGGGACCGGCCGCCAGCGCTCCCAGCGACGCTCGAACGTGTGCACGTCGCCGAGCTCCCCGGCGTCGATCAGGCTCGCCAGGGTGAGCTGCTCGGGGTCCCAGCGCCGGTTCTGGAAGACGGTGAACGGCGTGCCGGTGGCGGCCGCCTCCTCGACGACGGCGCGAGCCTGGTGCGCGTCCAGGCCGATCGGCTTGTCGAGCACGAACGGGATCTCCGCGCGGGCGAGGGCGGCGGCCTGCTCGGCGTGCAGGGTCGTGGGGCTCGCGACGACGACGAGGTCGTAGTTGCGGCGGGCCGCGATCAGCTCGTCCAGGTCCGACAGCAGCCGGGCTCCCGGCCAGTCCCCCGCGGCCTGGTTGCGCCGGCCGGGGTCGCGCGTCACGACCGCCGTCACCGGCAGCCCGGCCTCCGCGGCGAGGCGGGCGTGGATCTCCCGGCCCGCTCCCCCGTAGCCGACGATCGCCAGGCGCGGCGGGGGCGCGGTCCCCCCGTCCGGCCCCCGGTCGGCCGAGCTGTCCGTCGTCGCCTCGCCCTGTGCGGTCATGGCCTCCATGGTGCACGAGGGACGCCCCCGGACGGGGGAACGGCCCGCCGGACACCACCTCGCCAGGAGAAAAGTCGCCCTCGGCAATAGCGTGAACGCCGACCCACCGCACCCGGCGGCGGGGTCGCGCGAAAGGAGCAGCTCATGGCACGACGACGTACCACCGTCGCCCTCACGGCGGCAGCAGCTCTGATCTCCACCAGCCTGGTCGCCGCGGGGTCGCAGGCCCGGTCCCCCGCCGTCGGCGACACCGCGCTGCCGGAGGCGACGGCGGACATCGCCACTCCCGAGGAGTTCTTCGGGTTCGAGATGGGCACGGAGGGACGGCTCGCCGCCTACCCGGACGTGCTGGACTACCTGCGCAGCGTGGCGCAGGAGTCCGACCGCGTGGACTACGAGACGGTCGGCGAGACCACCGAGGGCAACGAGTACGCGACCGTCTTCATCAGCTCGCCCGAGAACCTGGAGCGGCTCGACGAGATCGTCGAGCTCAACCAGCGGCTCTCCGACCCCCGGTCGACGACGCCGGAGGAGGCGAAGGAGCTGGCCGCGCAGAGCGTGCCGGTCTACCACCTGGAGGCCACGGTGCACTCCACGGAGGTCGGCAACGGGCAGGCGATCAACGACATCGTGCACCGGCTCGCGACCGAGGACTCGGAGTTCACCGAGGACGTGCTGACGCGGTCGGTGATCATGCTGGTCCCGTCCCAGAACCCCGACGGCCAGGTCAAGGTCGTCGACCACTTCGACCGCACCGCGGGCACGGATCTCGCCCGTGTCTACCCGGACCTGTACCAGAAGTACACCGGGCACGACGACAACCGGGACTGGACGATGTTCACCCAGGTCGAGGCGCGCTACCGGCTCGGCCTCACCCAGAGGTACCGGCCGGTGATGACGCACATCATGCACCAGCAGGGCAACTCCGGTGAGCGGATCTTCGTGCCGCCCTACGGCGGCGTGACCAGCCCGAACGTGCCGGCGAACTCGAACGCGTCGAGCTCGGCGGTCGGCCAGCACGCCATGCGAGACCTCACGGCCGAGGGCAAGAAGGGCGTCGGCACGGACGACTACCACGTGTACTGGACGCTGGAGCAGCCGGTCGGGTTCTTCCCCTTCACCGGCACGGGGGTGTACCTCACCGAGATCGCCTCGGTGACGGACCTCGCCTACCCGCAGACGTCGAAGGACGGCGGCCCCCTGGGGCCGCAGACCCCGACCCAGGACCTCGTCCAGCCCTACGACAAGGACACCTGGACCCTGCGGGACATCGTCGAGTACGCCGAGACGGCCACCTACTCCGGCATGGAGTACGTGGCGCAGAACGGCGAGGACATGCTGTACGACAACCTCTACGCCGCGCCCCGCGAGTTCGCGGAGAACGGCGTCGCGTCCGGGGTGGAGGCCTACGTGGTCGACGCCGACCAGCGCGACCCGTACGCGACGTTCGAGATGCTCGAGCGGCTGGACTGGACCCAGGTCGAGATCGACCGGGCGACGGAGTCGTTCACGGCCGGCGGCCGGGACTTCCCCGCGGGGTCGTACGTCGTGCGGACCCGGCAGCCGCTCGGCAACTGGGTGGACCAGCTGCTCGGCACCGACGAGTACCCGGTCGACGACCTGCCCTACGCGGAGGCGACGACGAGCCTGCCGGCGCCCAGGACTTCCAGAGCGGTCGCCTGATCGACGTCTACGACACGATCGTGCTCCCCCAGGGCATCTCGAAGGAGGACGTCGTCGAGGGCCTCGACCCGGCGGAGTACGACGAGGAGTTCGCGTGGGCGTACGGCGTGGGCGCGAAGGGGTGGCGCAAGCTCGCCCAGTTCGTGCGCCAGGGCGGCACGCTGCTGGCGGTCGGCGACTCGGTCGCCACGGCGCAGGAGCTCCTGGACCTGCCGATCGAGCCGGCGCTGCCGGACGACGACGAGGAGTTCGCGACGGGCGGCAGCCTGCTCCACCAGGAGTTCGACACCGCCGACATGGTCGCGTGGGGCATGCCGGAGAGCTGGCCCGTCTGGCTCTACGACACCCAGGCGTGGACCCCGACGGGCCCGGGCGCCGACGTGGTCTCGACGTATCCCGACCAGGACGTCCTCGCCAGCGGGTACCTCCGGGGCGAGGAGCACGTCGCGGGGACGGCGAACGTCGTGTCGTTCGACGTCGGCAAGGGCACGGTGGTCACCTACGGGAGCGAGGTGACGTTCCGGTCGCTGCCGCGGTCGTCGTTCAACCTCCTGTACAACGCCGTGTACGGGGGGCCGGCCGCCGAGGTCGAGGCGACGCAGCTCGCCGGCCTCCGCCCCGCCTTCCGGGCCGACGGCACCCTGCGGTCCCGGTAGGCGCGGACCGGGCGACGGCGCGCGGAACGGTCCGCGCGCCGTCGTCCGTCAGCGGGTCGGGCCGGTCGCGGTGCCGCTCTCGCCGGCCCGGGCGAGCCGCGAGGGCCACCAGACCCGGTCGCCGACGTCGTGCACGAGCGCGGGGACGAGCAGGCTGCGCACCACCAGCGTGTCGACGAGCACCCCGAACGCGACGATGACGGCGAGCTGCGCGAGGAACAGCAGCGGGATGACGCCCAGGGCGGCGAAGGTCGCGGCGAGCACCACGCCCGCCGACGTGATGACGGAGCCGGTGACGGCCAGCCCGCGCAGCACGCCCCGTCGGGTGCCCACCCGCAGGCTCTCCTCGCGCACGCGTGTCATGAGGAAGATCGAGTAGTCGACCCCGAGCGCCACGAGGAAGCAGAAGGCGTACAGCGGAACCGCCGGGTCGGCCCCCGGGAAGTCGAGCACGTGGTTGAACACCACGGCCGAGACGCCGAGGGCGAACCCGAACGACAGCACGTTCGCCGCCATGAGCAGCACGGCGGCCAGCACCGACCGGAGCAGCAGCACGAGGATCAGGAGGATCACGGCGAGCACCACGGGCACGATCACGCGCAGGTCGTGCTGCCCGGCGAGCTGCGTGTCGAGCCGCTCCGCGGCCGCGCCGCCCACCAGCGCGTCCGGGCTGACGTCGTGCACCGCCGTGCGCAGGTCGGCCACGGCCTCGACCGCCTCCTGGCTGTCGGACGGCGCCTCGGTGGTGGCGTCGACACGTACCTGCCCGTCGACGACGAGCGGGTCCCCCTGCGCGGGCATGCCCGGCGCGGTGGCCGGCTGGTCGGTGACGACCGTCGCGGCCGTGATCCCGTCGGTGCCCTCCGCGGCCTCCACGACGGCGTCGGCGTCGCCCTCGGGGGCGATCACGATCGCGGGCTGCGCGGACACCCCCTCGAAGTGGCGGGTGAGCGCCTCCTCGCCGTCCACCGAGTCGACCTGCGTGAGGAACACCTCAGAGTCGCCCGTGCCGTTCGCGTCCAGGGTCGGGACGAAGGCCGCCCCGGCGGCGAGGACGACCGCGGTGACGACCCACACGACGCGGTCGCGCCGCCCCACGAAGCCGGCGACGCGCGACCACACGCCGTGCCCGGCGACCTCCACGTGCGTGTCGTCGTCCGTGCCCGCGACAGCGGCATCGCCCGAAGCCGGGTCGGCGGGCTCCGGGGCCCCAGGAGCGTCGGAGTGCCGGCCGACCGCGTGCGGCACGCGGGGCCAGAAGACCCACCGGGCGCGCCGCCCGCCCACGAGCAGCATCGCGGGCAGCAGCGTCATCGCCGACAGGAACGCGGCGACGATGCCGATCGCGGCGACGGGTCCCAGGCTCCGGTTGGAGGACAGGTCGGACAGCAGCAGGCACAGCAGGCCGACGATCACCGTGCCCGCGCTGGCCGCGATCGGCTCGATCGAGGCGCGGACCGCCCGTCGCATGGCGGTGTACGGGGAGCTGGTGGCGCGCAGCTCCTCGCGGTACCGGGCCACCAGGAGCAGGGCGTAGTCGACGGACGCGCCCACGACGAGGATCGACAGGATGCCCTGCGACTGCCCGTTGAGCGTCAGCACGTCGTTCGCGGCGAGGTGGTAGACGATCAGCCCGGCGAGGCACAGGGCCAGGACGGCCGTGAGGATCACGACGAAGGGCAGCACGGGCGAGCGGTAGACGAGCGCGAGGATCACGAGGACCGCGCCGAGGGCCACGAGCAGCAGCACGGTGTCGATCGCGCCGAAGGCGCTCACGAGGTCAGCCACGAAGCCCGCCGGGCCCGTGACCCAGACGTCGAGCCCCGTGCCGGCGAGGCCGCCGTCCGCCACGTCCGCGGCGGCCAGGGTGCGCAGCGCGCCGATCGCGAGCTCGGAGACGCTCGACTCCTCCGCTCCGACGTCCTCCGACGCCTGCGCGGCGTCGAGCGAGACCACGACGAGCGCGGCCTGCCCGTCCTCGGACGGGACGACCACCGGGTCCGCGACGCTGACGTCTCCCACGGTGCGCGGCTCGTCGCCCGACGTGCCCTCGAGGGGGGCGTCGGCGACGGAGTCGGCGAAGGCCTGCACGTCGGCGAGCTGCTCGCGCGTCAGCTCGGAGCCGTCGGCCGTCTCGGCGACGACCAGCGCGGGCAACGTCTCGGAGTCGGTGAACTCCTCGGCCAGCTCGGCGGCCTGCGTGGACTCGGCGCCCGCCGGCAGGAACGCCGCGTTGTCGTTCGTCTGGACGCTGCTCAGGCTGCCCTGCGCCTGGCCGCCGAATGCGCCGATCGCGAGCCATACCCCGATCGCTGCCAGAATGGCAAGGCCCCGCAGCAGGCCCTGTCCCCGTTTGCCCCGCGCTCGATTGCTCAGCATGCTGAGTATTCTTGCAGACACTTCCAGGAGGTCGCACGTGCAGCCCGACGAACGGCGCGACGGCACGTCCTGGCCCGACGCCCTCGACCCCACCAGCGACGATCCGGCCCAGTGGCCCACCGGACGGCTGCTGTTCACGGTCGTGCGCCGCATCGAGCACGACTGGAACGACCACCTCGCGAGCTGGAACCTCAACCACGCGGGCTTCCCCGTGCTCCTGCACCTGTTCGCCGGCCCTCGCACGCAGCGGGAGCTGGCGACGCTCAACGGCGTCACCGAGCAGACGATGAGCAGGGTGGTCGCACGGCTCGAGCGTGCCGGCTACGTCACCCGCGGCGACGACCCCCGGGACCGCCGGCGCCGCACCGTCGCCGTCACCGACGCCGGACGCCGCGCCGCCGCAGAGGCCGGCCGGCTCCGACCCGCCGAGGACCTCACCACCCGCGGCCTCGCCGACGACGACGTGGCGCGGCTGCGTGAGATGCTCGTCACCCTCGTGCGGGCGCAACGGGACGCCGACGAGGGCTAGCCTCGGCCGGGTGGACGTGATGACGCTGCCCGGACTGACCGACTACCACGAGGCGTGGGAGCTCCAGCGCCGTGTGCACGCCGACGTCGTCGCAGGCGACCGCCCCGACACGCTGATCGTCGTGGAGCACCCCGACGTCTACACGGCCGGGCGTCGCACGCACCGCGACGAGCGCCCCACCGACGGCACCCCCGTCGTCGACGTCGACCGCGGCGGCAAGATCACGTGGCACGGCCCCGGGCAGCAGGTGGTCTACCCGATCCTGCGCCTCGCCGAGCCCATCGACGTCGTCGCGTACGTACGCGCGCTCGAGGAGGCCGTCATGGAGGTCTGCGCCGGGTTCGGCCTCCCCACGATCCGGGTCGAGGACCGCACGGGGGTCTGGTTCGCCGCCGACGGCGAACGCCTCGAGCGCAAGGTCTGCGCGATCGGCGTGCGTACCGCCAAGGGCGTGACGATGCACGGCATCGCACTCAACTGCGACCCGGACCTGAGCCGGTTCGACAGCATCGTGCCGTGCGGCATCACGGACGCCGACGTCACCTCGCTGTCCATCGAGACCGGCCGCCACGTCACCCTCGACGACGTCCGCGCGCCGCTCGTCGACACCCTCGCCCGCCACCTGGGGCCGCTGCGGGCCGCGCCCGACGCCGCGGTGTTGCCGAGGTCACGTCCACGAGCTGGGCAACCCCCGGTGACGGAGCACGCTGCTCACGTAGTCTGACGAAGGTCCGGCGCGGTCAGGGTCCGTACAGGCCAGGTCCGCCCGACGTCCACCTGCTCGACGACGACCGGGAGACACCCGTGACGATCGCACCCGAGGGCCGCCGCATGCTGCGCGTCGAGGCCCGTAATGCCGCCACCCCCATCGAGAAGAAGCCCGAGTGGATCAAGACGAAGGCCACGATGGGTCCCGAGTACCGGGAGCTCAAGGGCCTGGTCAAGGGCGAGGGCCTGCACACGGTGTGCGAGGAGGCGGGCTGTCCCAACATCTTCGAGTGCTGGGAGGACCGCGAGGCCACCTTCCTCATCGGCGGTGACCAGTGCACCCGCCGCTGCGACTTCTGCCAGATCGACACGGGCAAGCCGGCCGACTTCGACGCCGACGAGCCCCGGCGCGTCGCCGAGTCCGTGCGGACGATGGGGCTGAAGTACTCGACGATCACCGGCGTCGCCCGCGACGACCTGGCCGACGGCGGCGCCTGGCTCTACGCCGAGACCGTGCGGCAGATCCACGCGCTCAACCCGGGCACGGGCGTCGAGCTGCTCATCCCCGACTTCAACGCGATCCCCGAGCTGCTCGACGTCGTCAACGAGTCGCGGCCCGAGGTCATGGCGCACAACGTCGAGACGGTGCCGCGCATCTTCAAGCAGATCCGCCCCGCGTTCCGCTACGAGCGCTCGCTGTCCGTGCTCACCAGGGCGCGCGAGGCCGGACTGGTCACCAAGTCGAACCTCATCCTCGGCATGGGCGAGACGATCGACGAGGCCCGTGACGCGCTGCAGGACCTGCACGACGCCGGCTGCGACCTCGTCACGATCACGCAGTACCTGCGCCCGTCGCTGCGCCACCACCCCGTCGACCGGTGGGTGCGCCCGGAGGAGTTCGTCGAGCTGTCCGAGGCCGCCGAGGAGATGGGCTTCCTGGGCGTCATGGCCGGGCCGCTGGTGCGCTCGTCGTACCGTGCGGGCCGCCTGTGGGGCCAGGCGATGACGCGCCGGGGCATGCCCGTCCCGGAGTCGCTCGCGCACCTCGCGGAGCCGACGACGTCGCGTCAGGAGGCCGCGAGCCTTCTTGCGCCGCGAGCCCACTAGACTTGACGACCATGGCCCGCACCAAGTCCGACGCCGGCGCGCCCGCTGACGCCACCGGCAAGCAGAAGAAGCCCAAGAAGCAGCGTTGGTACCACCAGGTGTGGGCCGCGTACCAGATGACGCGCAAGCAGGACCCCACGGTCACGTGGCTGATCCTGGGCGTGTTCGTCGGGATCCTCGCGGTCGTCGCCGTGATCGTGCTGCTGCTCGACCTGCCGACCGGCTTCCAGATCCTGTACATCGTCGTGCTCGGCGTCCCGTTCGCGGCGCTGGGCGCGATGTTCACCCTGACGCGCAAGGCCGAGAAGGCCGCGTACACCCAGATCGAGGGCCAGCCCGGCGCCGCCCGTGCGGCGCTCGGCACCGTCCGTGGCGGCTGGGAGTTCGCGGACGAGCCGGTCGCGATCAACCCGCGCACCCAGGACTTCGTGTTCCGTGGCGTCGGCCGCCCGGGTGTCGTCCTCGTCTCCGAGGGCCCCGCGCACCGCGTGCAGCGCCTCCTCGAGGACGAGCGCCGCAAGACGGCGCGCGTGCTGCCGAACGTGCCGATCACCCTCATCCAGGTCGGCGACGAGGAGGGCCAGGTCCCGCTGCCCAAGGTCGCCAAGAGGGTGCAGAAGCTCAAGCGGAGCCTCACCAAGCCCGAGGCGGAGCAGGTCAAGAAGCGGCTCAAGGCGCTCGGCGGCGCCCGCCTGCCGATCCCGAAGGGCGTCGACCCGATGAAGGCCCGCCCGGACCGCAAGGGTCTGCGGGGCCGCTGAGGCCGCCATCCATGAACCTCCGGCGAGGGCCGGGTCGCCGCGCGCGACCCGGCCCTTCGCCGTCGTCGTCAGCGCCGCACGAGGACCGTGCCGGCCGCCCGGTCGTGCAGGCCGCGCCCGTCGCCGTCCCACACGACGGCGGGGATGACGAGGCACAGCAGCAGCGTGCGCACCGCGCCGCGCGCGAAGCCGGGGGCGACGCCGTCGGGGGCGCCGAGGGTGCGGACCTGCATGCCCAGGAGGCGGTGCCCGATGGTGAACCCGACGGTGCTGACCAGCAGGAGGTTCTCCAGCGCGAAGATCCCCAGGGTGGCCCACTGGTTGGAATCGGCCAGGAGATAGCTGATCAGCAGAGCCACCGCCCAGTCGACGACGAGGGCCACGGCCCGGCGCCCGAGGCGAGCGAGCGACCCCGGGCCGGCGCCGGGGAGCCCCAGGCGTCCTGCGGGTCCGGCGTCGTCCCGGCGTCCGCCCTCGAGCCACGAACCCATGTCCTCCCGCGATGCCATACGTCAAGGCTACGCGGCGCCGGTGGCGCGCCCGCCGTAACGTGTTGGAAACAATGGCGCCATGCCGGAGAAACGCCGTCGCCCTACGGTCGTGGTCGTCGAGCGGCGAGCACCGGCCCGTCGCGCCCGTCCTTCGGAACCGTCCGGCGGCACCGACCGAACGGCACCATCCACGCAAGGAGTGCATGCATGTTCACGAACGCCGAGGAGGCCATCGCCTTCACCCGTCGCGAGGGGGTGGAGTTCATCGATGTCCGTTTCATCGACCTGCCGGGCGTGATGCAGCACTTCAACATCCCCACCGAGCAGTTCTCGGAGGACTCCTTCACCGAGGGCCTCATGTTCGACGGGTCGTCGATCCGCGGCTTCCAGGCGATCCACGAGTCGGACATGAAGCT
>Ga0160432_100094_pt1 | contig 89349 bp, 68 predicted proteins | sample HID1971M_E0MG_FD_108250 | JGI IMG/M metagenome (GOLD analysis project Ga0160432, IMG submission 108250) | Enriched millipede-associated microbial communities from UW Madison campus, WI, USA - HID1971M_E0 MG | ecosystem: Host-associated > Arthropoda: Insects > Digestive system > Unclassified ... | reverse complement strand
CGCTGCCCGAGGACGACCTGTTCGCCGGCCTGCGCGAGGGCGACCGGTGACCGCCGCCTGGGCGACCCTGCTCGCCGCCGCGCCGAGCCCCAGCCCGAGCCAGGGGCCGGACGAGCTCCAGGTGACGCCGGGCCTTGCCGGCTTCGTCGCGACGTTCGCGGTGGCCGTGGCCTGCGTGCTGCTCTTCCTGTCGCTCACGCGGCACCTGCGCCGGGCGCAGCGCAACGCCGAGGAGCAGGGCATCCCGCTCGAGGAGCCCAAGCACTTCGGGCTCCACGGCCCGGGGCAGGGCCCCGGGGCGCCCGACGACGCGCCCGACGGTGACGGGCCGCGTGACGGCGGCACGGGCGACGGTGGCGACGGCGGCGACGGCGGCACGGACGACGGTGGCAGGAGCGACGGCACGGACGGCGAGCCCGGCCGATGAGCACGAGCGTGCGCGTCACGGTCGGGCAGCTCGCGATCACGGCCGACCACGACGCCAACCGCGAGGCCGTCGCCGAGGCGTTCCTCGCCGCGGGCCGCGTGGGCGCGGACCTGCTGGTGCTGCCCGAGTACTCCTCCGGCTACGACCCGCACGGCGTCGGCGTCGAGCACGCCGAGCCGCTCGACGGCCCGTTCGTCACCGCGCTGCGCCAGCACGCCGCGCGGTACCGCATCGCGGTGGTGGCCGGCACCACCCTGCCCGCCTACGGCGCTCCGGCGGCGAGCACGGGCCAGCACCCGACGGTGACGGGCGCGTTCCCCGCCGTCAGCGGCGCGTTCCCCGCCGTCAGCGGCGCGTTCCCTGCGGTCACGGGTTCGCTGCCCGCCATCACCGGGACGACGCCGACGGTGGGCTCGGCGCCCGAGCCGCCGACGCGCGCGTTCAACACCGTTGTCGCGGTCGACGCGACGGGCGCCGTCGTCGGCGCGTACCGCAAGGTGCACCTGTACGACGCGTTCGGCACCCGCGAGTCGGACCGCCTCGAGGCGGGTCCGGCCGGCGTGCCGCCGCTCGTCCTGCGGCTGGGTGACCTCACGTTCGGCGTCGTCACCTGCTACGACCTGCGCTTCCCGGAGTCGGCGCGCCGCCTCGTGGACGCCGGCGCGGACGTCATCGTCGTCCCGGCGGCATGGGTGGACGGGCCGCTGAAGGCGGACCACTGGCGCACGCTGCTGCGCGCGCGGGCGATCGAGAACACGGCGGTGGTGATCGGCGTCGGGATGTCCGGGCCCGGGCTCGTGGGCCGGTCGCTCCTGGCCGGGCCGGACGGCGTCGTCGGCCTCGAGCTCGACGAGACCCCGCAGGTGCGCACGGTGGACCTGGACCCGGAGCCGCTCGCGGAGGTGCGCCGGCACAACCCGTCGCTGGCGAACCGGCGCTACCTGGTGGTGCCCGCGGGCTGAGCCCGCCGGCCCGACCCGCGGTGCGGCTACAGGGCCGCCAGGTAGATCGCCACGGTGTGGCAGGTGAAGCCGACCACGGTGAGCGCGTGGAAGATCTCGTGAAACCCGAACCAGCGGGGCGACGGGTTCGGGAACTTGGTGCCGTAGACGACGGCGCCGAGGATGTACGCGATGCCGCCCGCCGCGACCAGCCAGGCGACGGCGGCGCCGCCCGTGGCGGAGAACTGCGGGATGTAGCCGACGGCGACGCAGCCCAGCGCCACGTACACCGGGACGTAGAGCCAGCGCGGCGCGCTCATCCACAGCACCCGCCCGACGAGGCCGAGGATCGCGCCGCTCCAGACGACGGCGAGGAGCACGGTGGCGGTGCTGCGCGGCAGCAGCATCACGGCCAGGGGTGTGTAGGTGCCGGCGATGATGAGGAAGATGTTGGCGTGATCCAGGCGCCGCAGCACCGCGGCGGTGCGGGGCGACCAGGTGCCGGTGCCGAGGTGGTAGACGGCGCTGGTGCCGAACAGCATGACGGCGGTGACGCCGAAGATCGCGCAGGCGACCTTGTCGGCGGTCGTGTCGGCGAGGACGACGAGCACGATCGCGGCGGCCAGCGCCAGCGGCGCCGTCACGGCGTGGATCCAGCCGCGCAGGAACGGCTTGAGGCGGGCGGCCTGCGTCGCGGCGGCCTCGGAGACCGACTGCACGGCGTCGCCCACGGCATCCTTCGCCTCGCGGGCGACCTCGTTGACGTCGAGCCGGTCGTGCCGGCGGCCGTTGGGCTGGGCGGCTGCTGCCACAGGTGGATCTCCTTGCTCGGGACGTAACCTACGCATCCGTAGGTTACGTCAGCGTAGGGGACGCGGCGAGACCTCGGCGACCGCGCGCCGTGAAGATCGTGCGCAGGGCTTGCGGGGCGTCGCGTGGGGGCCGCCCACGCCCGGGACCTGCGGGGTCGGTGGGGCGGTACCGTTGTCCCGCTCTCCGTCCGTCCCGCCCCGCCGGGTGCCCGCGCCGTCGCGCGCCTGCGGCCCGGCCCGAACCTCCGAGGTCCCGCGTGCGCATGCCCCACCTGCTCTACGGCCTGTACGAGCGGCGTCTGGCCGCCTCGTTGCCGACGGCGCAGACACCCCGGCACGTCGGCGTCATCCTCGACGGGAACCGGCGGTGGGCCCGGTCGTTCGGCGAGACCGCGGCCACGGGGCACCGGCGCGGGGCGGACAAGATCGCGGAGTTCCTCGGCTGGGCGGAGGAGCTCGGCGTCGAGGTCGTCACCCTCTGGATGCTGTCCACCGACAACCTCGCGCGCCCCGCGTCCGAGCTCGCCGACCTCCTCGACATCATCCGCGACGCCGTCCAGGACCTCGCGGAGTCGGGGCGCTGGCGGCTGCGCGTCGTGGGCCGCCTCGACCTGCTGCCGGGCGAGCTCGCGGACGCCGTGCGCTCCGCGGCCGAGGCCACGAAGAACGTCCAGGGCCTGCAGGTGAACGTCGCCGTCGGCTACGGCGGCCGGCACGAGATCGCCGACGCCGTCCGGTCGTACCTCAAGCAGGAGTCGGCCACCGGGGCGTCGCTCGAGGAGCTGGCCGAGCGGATCGACGTCGACGACATCGCCGCCCACCTGTACACCAAGGGCCAGCCGGACCCGGAGCTCGTCATCCGCACGTCGGGCGAGCTGCGGGTCGGCGGCTTCCTCATGTGGCAGAGCGCCCACTCCGAGCTGTACTTCTGCGAGGCGTACTGGCCCGACTTCCGGCGCGTGGACTTCCTGCGCGCGCTGCGCGACTTCTCCCGCCGGGAGCGGCGCCTCGGCCGCTGAGTCGACCTGACGGGCGATATCGCCGGGCGCCCGTCGGAGGCCTGCGGCACACTGCCACGGTGACCTCGCCCGACCACGAGACCCGCCCCGTGCCCGACGTCCGCCTGGCCGCGGAGACCTGGGAGTCCCTGTTCCGCGCGCAGGTCACCCTGATGCGCCGCTTCCAGGCCGACGACATCTGGCGCGACCTGTCGATGCGCGAGTACGACGTGCTGTTCACCCTGTCGCGCGCGCCGCGGGGGGAGCTGCGGCTGCGGGACCTCAACGAGGGGATGCTCATCGCCCAGTCGTCGCTGTCGCGGATGGTCGAGCGCCTCGAGGCGCGCGGCCTCGTGGCGAGATCGGTGCCCGCCGACGATGCCCGCGGCACCCTGGTGCGCCTCACCCCGGAGGGCGTGCGGCGCCAGCGCGAGACCGGGCTCGCCCACGTGCGCACGATCGCGGAGTACGTGGGCCAGGCGCTCGCCCCGGACGAGCAGGAGCAGCTGCGCGAGCTGCTGGACCGGCTGCGGCTGGCCCAGGCGGACATCCCTGACCGTTCGGCGTCGGGCTGACGGCCCGCGGGCGAGGTGCCGCCGACAAGATGACAACGCGTGCCATCAACGTCACGTCGCACCGAGGCCGTTCCGGGCGGGCGAGGCCCCGGGCCGGTGCGAGGATGGCAGTCATGTCGCTGACCCCCCAGTCGGCCGATGCCGGCCCGTACGACGCCCTGCTCCTGTACTCCTTCGGTGGTCCGAACAAGCCGGAGGACGTCGTGCCGTTCCTCCGCAACGTGACCGCCGGCAAGGGGATCCCCGACTCACGGCTCGAGGAGGTCGGCGAGCACTACTACGGGTTCGGCGGCAAGAGCCCCATCAACGAGCAGAACCTCGCGCTGAAGGCGGCGCTCGAGGCCGAGCTCGCCGAGCGGGGCCTCGACCTGCCCGTCGTGTGGGGCAACCGCAACTGGGAGCCGTACACCACCGACGCGATCGACGAGCTGGAGCGGATCGGGGCCGAGCGCGCCGTCGCGCTCGTCACCTCCGCCTACTCGTCGTACTCCGGCTGCCGGCAGTACCGCGAGGACCTCGCGGTGACGCTCGAGAAGCGCGGCCAGCTCGGCGCGGACGGCTCCACCACCGTGCAGTTCGACAAGATCCGCTCCTACTTCAACCACCCCGGCTTCGTGGCGGCCAACGCCGAGGCCGTGCTCGAGGGCTACGAGGCGCTCGAGGCGAAGGGCGGCGACCCGGCCGCGGCGAAGCTCGTCTTCGTCACGCACTCCATCCCCGACACGATGGAGGAGGCGTCCCGCGTCTCGCACGCCACCTACTCCGCGCAGCACCTCGACGTGGCCGCCGTCATCGCGGCCGTCGTCTCCGAGGTGCGCGGCCACGCCGTCGAGTGGGAGCTCGCGTACTGCTCGCGTTCCGGCCCGCCGTCGCAGCCGTGGCTCGAGCCCGACGTCAACGACCTGCTCACCGAGCGCGCGGGCGAGGGCCTCAAGGACGTCGTCCTGTCCCCGATCGGCTTCGTCTCCGACCACATGGAGGTGGCCTACGACCTCGACACCGAGGCGATGGCCACCGCCACCGAGCTGGGCATGACCGCCGTACGGGCGGGCACGGTCGGCACCCGGCCGGCGTTCGTGTCAGGCCTGGTGGACCTGCTCCTCGAGCGTGCGGCGATCGCCCGCGGCGAAGCGGTCGTGGAGGAGACGGTCGGCAACCTCCCCGCGTTCCGGTCGGTGTGCGCGCCCGGCTGCTGCCTGCGGCGCGACGGCGAGCCCAGCGGCATCCCCGCCCTCTGCAGCGTCGACCTGCACTCCTGACCCGTACCGAGAGGACGTCATGACCGACAGCCACATCCACGGCGACACCGGCGAGACCGTCGACGCCACCGCGATCAACGAGTCGATCCGGTACGCCATGATCGCGGTCTTCTCCACCGCCGAGCCGCTGCCCGTGGGCGACGCCGAGCGCGCCGAGATCGCCGCCGAGGCCGAGGCCGCGCTGTGGGACGGCCAGCCCGACGACGCCCGCGACCCGGCCCGCGCCGAGGGCGACGTCGTCGTGCGCGGCGTCTACGACGTCGCGGGCCTGCGCGCCGACGCCGACCTCATGGTGTGGGTGCACGGCCCGTCCGTGGAGTCCGTGCAGGGCGCCTACCAGCGGCTGCGCGCGTCGCGGCTGGGCGCGTCCCTGGCGCCGGAGTGGTCGGTCGTGGCGCTGCACCGTGCCGCCGAGTTCAACAAGGGCCACGTGCCCGCGTTCCTCGCCGGCGAGCGCCCGCGCGACTACCTGTCGGTGTACCCGTTCGTCCGCTCGTACGACTGGTACCTGCTGCCCGACGCCGAGCGGCGCACGATGCTGCGCGACCACGGCATGGCCGCGGCGGGCTACAAGGACGTGCGCGCCAACACGATGAGCACGTTCGCGCTGAGCGACTACGAGTGGCTGCTGGCGTTCGAGGCCGACGAGCTGCACCGCATCGTGGACCTCATGCGCGACCTGCGCGCCACCGAGGCCCGTCGCCACGTGCGCGAGGAGGTGCCGTTCTTCACCGGCCCGCGCGTCGCCCTCGCCGACTGGGCGGACAAGCAGCCCCGCGCCTGATCGCGAGGTAGTTCGAAGGCGACGGGCAGCCTGCCGGCGGCCTGCTCACTCGAACTACCTCGGCGAGTCCTGAACTACCTCGCGCTCAGGGTGGCCACGACGACGGTGCCGCCGGCGTCGTCGTCCGTGACGACGGCCGGGCGCAGTCCGTGCGACTCGACCAGCGCTGTCGCGCCGGGCACCTGGTCGGTGCCGACCTCGAAGAGCAACGACCCGCCGGGCGCGAGCCAGCCCGGGGCCGCGGCCACGACGCGTCGCAGGACGCCGAGCCCGTCGCTGCCGCCGTCGAGCGCGACGGCGGGCTCGTGGTCGCGTGCCTCGGGCGGCATGGTCGCGATCGCCGTGGTGGGTACGTAGGGCGCGTTGCACAGCAGCAGGTCGACACGGCCGCGCAGGTCGCCCGGGACGGCGTCGAGCAGGTCCCCCTCGTGCACCACGGCGCCGAGCGGCTCCAGGTTGCGGCGCGCGTGCACCACGGCAGCGGGCTCGACGTCGCTCGCGTGCAGCACGGGCGCGGCGTCAGCGGCCCGCAGGCCGAGCAGCACGGCCCCACCCACCGCGCCGCAGCCGCAGCACAGGTCGAGCACCGTGGCCGGCGCGGGGAGCGCCACCGTGGCCGGCGCGGGGAGCGCGAGCGCCGCGGCGACCATGAGCTCCGTGCGGCGTCGGGGCACGAACACCCCCGGGCCCACCGACCAGGGTCGGCCGGCGAACTCCACCCACCCGAGCAGGTGCTCCAGCGGCTCGCCGCTCACACGGCGCGCGACCAACTCCTCGAGACGCTCGGCGTCGACGACGCCGGCAGCTCGGGCCGCCTCGAGCAGCAACGCGGCCTCGTCCTCCGCGAACACGCAGCCCGCCGCCCGCAGCCGCGCGACCAGCGCAGCGGTCCCGCGGTCGGCGGGCGGCGGGTCGCCGGCGGGTGTCGCGGGAGTGGTCATCGGCCTGCCGTCGCCGGAGCGGGGGCCGCCGAACGGGCCGGCGGGGCCAGGTCGATGCCCGCGGCGGCGATGCCGGTGCGGGCCTCGCCGACGGTGCCCGGGGCCGCGGCGAGCGACGCGAGCCGGTCGAGGTCCACCGGGCGGCCGTCGGCGTCGTGCGCGACGACCGTCGCGGGCCCGTCCCACGACCCCTGCCAGGCGGCCCCGGAGCTCACGGCGGCGTCGTCGACGGCGAGCGACAGCAGGTGGCGGAGCGCGCCGTCGACGGCGCCGGGCTCCTCGAGCGACTCCGCGGAGAGGAGGGCGCGGACCAGCTCCTCGCCCCGGTGGTCCTCCACGAGGTCCAGGACGGTGCCCAGGCCGGCGGACGGCACCCGGGCCACCCCGGCGGCGGCCGCGTAGAGCGCCTCGGCGTCCGAGCGGACGGACGACGTCATGAACGCCGGGACGAGCCGGTCCCAGCCGAGCCGCTCCCGGTCCCCGAACTCGACCACCCGGCCCGCGAGCTCGGCCGAGGCCCGGTCGAACCCGGGCAGCAGCGCCGTCGCCGGCCGGTCGTCGTCGACGGGGGCGTCGTCCGGCAGCCGGTCCATGGCGGCGATGCGCTGGGCGATCGGGGGGTGCGAGTCCCACCGCGACCGCTCGCCCGGCGCCTCCTGCCCCCGGAGGTGTGCGAGCTCGTCGGCGCGGGCGGCGAGGAGATGGCCGAACCCGTCGAAGAACCCGGCGGGCGTCGTCGCGTACCCGGAGGACCAGGCGGGGGCGAGGTAGCGCTCCTGGTAGAAGGACCAGGCGGCGTCCACGACCGGCAGCTCCCGCAGCGCACCCTGCGCCGTCCGGCGCCCCGCGACCTGCACGGAGAGTCGGTCGGCCTCGAGCTCCTGCGCGCGGCTCACCGCCGCCGAGACGGCGAGGTAGGCCTTCGCGTACTGGCGTAGCAGCCACCCGACGACGTTGCCCTCGAGCTGCGACACGGTCGCACCGACCACGACCCGGCCGCGGTAGGCGATCGGCGAGAGGCGGGTGTGCGCGTTCGAGTAGTGGCCGATCTCGTGGCCGAGCACGGAGCGCAGCTGACCGGCGGTGAGGCCCTGCACGAGCGGCACCCCGAGAACGAGGGTCCGGCGGCCCCCGACCAGCCCCAGGAGGCGCGACTGCTCGCTCACGGCCGCGTTGACGACCGGCGCGAGCACGATGGTGTCCGGCGCCCGGGTCCCGGCGACGTCGGCGAGCTCGCGCACCAGGGCCCACAGCTCCGGGGCGTCCTCGGGGGTCACGGCGACGTCGTCCGCGTCGGTCGTCCGGGCGGCGCGCTGCGAGCGCGCGACGCGCACCAGCGCCATGACGATGCCGACGGCCACGACGACCGTGAGGATGCCGAACTTGAGCGCCGCCGCGCCCGAGTGGTGCTGGACCGCCAGGACGGCGACCGCCCCGCAGCCGACCAGCAGCGCGATCGCCAGGACGTAGAAGCCGACGAGCATGAGGACGGAGAGCAGCGCGCGGAACGCCGTGGGCATCGGGACTCCCTGGGGGTCGGTGCGGGCGACGTCGTCCGCGTGTCGAGCACGGACGATAGCGACCCCGCGTCCTCCCGCACCAGAGGGTCCGCGAGGACCCTCCGGTGCGGGCGGCCCGGTCAGGGGTACAGCCCCCGGATGCGGTGCGCCTCGGCGGTGCGCTGCACGCCGATGACGAGCGCGGCCTCGCGCAGCGACAGGCCCTCGCGCCTGGCGAGCGCGGAGACGTCGCCGTACGCGGAGGTCATGCGGTGCTCGAGCTTGTCCGCGATCTCCTGCTCCGACCACCAGTAGGTCTGGTTGGCCTGCACCCACTCGAAGTAGGAGACGACGACGCCACCGGCGTTGGCGAGCACGTCCGGCACGACGGTGACGCCGTTCGCGGCGAGCACGCGGTCGCCGTCGGTGGTGGTCGGGCCGTTGGCGCCCTCGACCACCCAGCGCGCCCGGACGCCCGCGGCGGTGTCGCCGTCGAGCACGCCCTCGACGGCGGCGGGCACGAGGACGTCGACGTCGAGGCCGAGCAGCTCGGCGTTGGACAGCGGGTCGGCGCCGTCGAAGCCGACGACGGAGCCGGTGGCGGCGACGTGCGCGAGGAGCCGGGGCACGTCGAGACCCGCATCGTTGCGGAGGCCGCCGTACTGGTCGCTCACCGCGACGACGGTCGCGCCGCGCGCGGCGAAGATCGCGGCGGCGTGCGAGCCCACCTTGCCGAAGCCCTGCACGGCGACGGTGACGTCGGTCAGCGGCACGCCGGCCTCGCCGAGCGCCGCGGCGGTGGCGTGCACGATGCCGGCGCTGGTGGCGGTGCCGCGGCCGCGGGAGCCGCCCAGCGCCAGGGGCTTGCCGGTGACGACGGCGGGGATCGTGTACCCGCGGTTCACGGAGTAGGTGTCCATGACCCACGCCATCGTGTGCTCGTCGGTGCCCATGTCGGGCGCCATGATGTCGGTGTCCGGGCCGATCATCGGCATGATCTCGGACGTGTACCGGCGGGTGACGCGCTCCAGCTCGGCCGTCGAGTAGGCGCGCGGGTCGATGGCGACGCCTCCCTTGGCTCCGCCGTACGGCAGGTCGACGATGGCGCACTTCCAGGTCATCCACATGGCGAGGGCGCGGACCTCGTCGATGTCGACGCCGGGCGCGTAGCGCAGGCCGCCCTTGCCGGGGCCGCGGGTGATGTTGTGCTGCACGCGGAAGCCGTGGAAGAGGACGGTCTCGCCGTCGTCGCGCCGCAGCGGCACGGCCACGTGGATCTCGCGACGGGGGGTGGCCAGCATCTGTCGCTGGCCCTCGTCGTAGCCGAGCACGGCCACGGCGCTGGCGAGCTGGCTGTGCGCCGTGTCGAGCGGGGAGCTCGACCTCGGCGCGGGGGCGGCCGGTGCGGCCGGGGTGTCGGGCAGGGGTGTCGAGGTCATCGACGTCGTCGTCGTCACGGGTCCTCCAGGACACGGTGCCGAGGGCCCCGGGTAGGGGCCCCGGCAGGGGTGGCGCGGCCCGGGATGGTGGGCCTCGGCGCCCACCGTAGCCGCTCCCGCGAGCCCTTCAGGGGGCGAAACCCGCCGCCTTACGGAGCCGTGTCCGGGCGTTGACCCGACGATGCCGCCGGTTGAGCTTGTCGAGACCGAGGGACGGCGTTTCGACAAGCTCGACCGGCGGCTCGGGGAGTGCGTCAGCGCACGAACCGCCAGGCGGTCGGCAGCAGGGCGGCGGCGAGCGCGGCCTTGAGCGCGTCGCCGGGCAGGAAGACGACGGCGCCGGAGAGGAGCGCGGCGCCCATGGGCATCCCGGTGCTCACCGCGAGCCACGGCACCCCCACGGCGTAGACGGCGAGGGTGCCGAGGGCGTAGGTGCCGACGGTGGACAGCACGCGGCGGTCGGCGCCGCGGCGCGCGAGCGCCCCGACGACCACGCCCGCCAGGAGGAAGCCGACGAGGTAGCCGCCGGACGCGCCGGCGACCGACTCCCAGCCCGCCGTCGCGCCGGCGAACACGGGCAGGCCGGCGACGCCCGCGGCGAGGTACACCGCCTGGGCGGCGGCCCCGCGCCACGGACCGAGGGCGGCCGCGCCCAGCAGGACGGCGAAGGTCTGGCCGGTGAGCGGGACCGGTAGCCCGGGCACGGGCACGACGACCTGGGCGGCCAGCGCGGTGAGGGCGGCCACGGCGACGACGAGCACGGCGTCGCGGGCGAGGGCCCCGGGCAGCAGGTCGGCGAGGACGCGGCGCGGGCGGGCGGGGGCGAGGGGGAGGGCGGCTGCGGTCATGACGACGACGCTAGGGCGCACGGCGGCCGCGGTCACGACAGAGGTGGACCAACGCTCAGGGGCCTCCGTTTGTGCAGGTCATACACACGAGGCAGGGCGACGGGCGCGCCGGGGCTGCTCCGTTGTGGGAATCGTGCAGCGGGGCACGGCGACGCGCCCGGTATGTCACAGGACCGGAACATTCGTGCGGTAGCCTCCGGCGACATGGCTGACAAGGACGTCACACCCTCCGCCCTCGACCGCGACCTCGACCCCGGCTCCGACGTGGAACGCCCGCGCTGGCGGCTGGTCGGCCCCGGCCTGGTCGTCGCGGCCACGGGCATCGGCGCGGGTGACCTGGTCGCCACGCTCGTCGCGGGCAGCAAGTTCGGGTACACGCTGCTCTGGGCGGCCGTCCTCGGCGTGATCATCAAGATCGTGCTGGTGGAGGGCGCGGGCCGCTGGTCGCTCGCCACGAACCGCACGATCTTCGACGGCTGGAAGTCGCTCGGCGCCTGGGCGAGCGTCTACTTCGGCGTGTACATCGTGGTGTGGGGCTTCAGCTACGGTGCCGCGGCGATGTCGAGCTCGGCGCTGCCGCTCGTCGCGCTGTTCCCGCAGGTCGACCTGATCTGGTTCGCGATCGCCATGGGCCTCATCGGCGCGGCCGTCGTCTGGCTCGGCAGGTACAAGATGTTCGAGGTCGTCATCGCCGTGCTCGTGGGCGTCATGACCGTGACGATCGTCGGCTCCGCGGTGCTCACGGTGCCGAACCTCGGCCAGATCGTCGGCGGGCTGGTGCCGCGCATCCCCGAGGGGTCGATCCTCTACACCCTCAGCCTCGCGGGCGGCGTCGGCGGCACGATCACGCTGGCCGCGTACGGGTACTGGCTCAAGGAGAAGGGCTGGCACTCGCCCCGCTGGATGAAGGTCATGCGGATCGACAACGCGATGGCGTACGTGATCTCCGGCGTGTTCGTCGTCTCCATGCTCATCGTCGGCGCCGAGCTGCTGTACTCCTCCGGCATCACGGTCGCCGACGGCGAGGGCGGCCTGGTCGACCTCGCCGACGTGCTCGCCGAGCGGTACGGGTCGTTCATGGCGCCGCTGTTCCTGATCGGGTTCTGGGCGTCGTCGTTCTCGTCCGTGCTCGGCGTGTGGAACGGCGTCTCGCTGATGTTCGCGGACTTCGTCGCGACGGCCCGCGGGCTGGCCGAGGACGACCCGCGGCGCAAGGCCGGCGGCAGCTACTACAAGGCGTACATCCTGTGGCTCACTTTCCCGCCGATGCTGCTGCTCCTGCTCGACAAGCCGATCGCGCTCGTCGTCGCCTACGGCGCGCTCGGCTCGCTGTTCATGCCGTTCCTGGCGATCACGCTGCTCATCCTCATGAACTCCTCGCGGGTGCCGCAGCGGTGGCGCAACAAGCCGCTCACCAACGTGATCCTGGGCCTCGTGGCGCTGATGTTCGTGGTGCTCGGCGTGCAGCAGCTCGTCGAGGCGCTGGCGCCGGTGCTCGGCGGGTGAACCTCAGCCCGCGGCGCGGGCGCGGCGCCGGAACGACGACGGCGTCTCGCCCGTGAGGCGGGCGAACGTGCGCGTGAACGACGGCTGGTCGTAGAAGCCGGCGGCCGCCGCGACCTCGGCGAGCGGCGTCGTCGTGGACGTCAGCAGGTGTGCCGCGCGGTCCACGCGGGTGCGCAGCACGAGCTGGCGGGGCGAGAGCCCGAAGACCTTGCGCACCCGGCGGTCCAGGACGGCGGGCGTGCTGCCCGACAACCGCGCCAGGTCGGCCACGGACAACGGGTCTCCGGGGGACGAGTCGAGGTGGCGCTCGACGGCGGCGACCAGGCGGGCCATCGCGTCCATCGTCGCGTCGTCGGCGTCGCCCGAGCGCAGGTCCTGCGACACGGAGACCAGGCCGACGACGCGCCCCGCGACGTCGCGCACCGGCAGCTTCGCGGTGAGGAACCAGCCGGGCGTGCCGCCCACGCGGCGGATGAGCTCCAGCTCGTTGCGCAGCGGGCGGCCCGTGCGCAGCACCTCGGCGTCCTGCGCCTCGTAGCGCTCGGCCAGCTCGGGCACGAAGAGGTCGACGGCGCGACGGCCCAGCACCTGGCGGCGGGAGCGCTCGTTGGTGCGGCGCACGAACACCTGGTTCACGGCGAGGTAGCGGCCGTCGGCGTCCTTGGCGCAGAACATGACGTCGGAGAGCTCGTCCATGAGGTCCACCATCACGGGGGACAGGGCGGCCATCAGCGCCGCGGTGCCGGGCACGTCCGCCGCGGCCTCGGCGCGGGCCGGCGACGGGTCGCCGACGGGGTCTCCCGGGGCGTCGCCCGCGGTGCCGGTGGTGTTGTCGGAATCTGCTCCCATCGCGCGCCCGATCGTACAAGACGGGCCCTGGGCGGAGGGCGCACCCTGGGGGCATGAGTACCTCCGTTCCGGCGCGCGGCGGCGCCACCCCTTCCGCCGTGCAGAGCGCCCCCACCGACGCGGGCGCCGAAGCCCTGGTCGAGGACGCCGTCGCCCTCGCCCACCACTGGATCGCCGTCGCCTCCGGGGCGTCCGGCCAGACCGGGTCGACCACCCGCGCGGACCGCAGGACGCGCGCCACCGCCGAGCGGCTCGGCTCGCTCGTCTCCGACCCGGCCGGCCTCGAGCTCGCGGTCGGGTTCGTCGACGACGTCGCCCGCCCCCAGGACGTCGGCGTCGCCGCCACCGCGCTCGCCCGGCTCGGCCGGGACGCCGGCTCGGCCACCTTCCTCGGCCCCGTCGACCGCACCCTGTTCAAGGTCGGCGCCGTCGTCGCCCCGGTGCTGCCGTCCGTCGTCGTGCCGGCCGCCCGCGTGCGCCTGCGCCAGCTCGTCGGTCACCTCGTGGCCGACGCCGGCAAGGGCCTCACCGCGCACCTCGCCCGGACCCGCGCCGAGGGCTACACGCTCAACGTCAACCTGCTCGGCGAGGCGGTGCTCGGCGACGACGAGGCCGCCGCCCGCCTGCAGCGCACCATCGACCTGGTGCGCCGGCCCGACGTCGACTACGTCTCCGTCAAGGTGTCCTCCGTGGCGGCGCAGCTCGTCACGTGGGACCTGGACGGCTCGCGCGAGCGCGTCGTCGAGCACCTGCTGCCTCTGTACCGGGCCGCCCGCGACCACGGCGTCTTCCTCAACCTCGACATGGAGGAGTACAAGGACCTCGCGCTGACCACCGCGGTCTTCACGCAGGTGCTCGACCGCGACGAGTTCCGCGACCTCGAGGCCGGCATCGTGCTGCAGGCGTACCTGCCCGACGCGATGGGCGCGCTCGACGAGCTCACCGAGTTCGCGCAGAAGCGCGTGGCCGACGGGGGCGCGCGCATCAAGGTGCGCCTCGTCAAGGGCGCGAACCTGGCGATGGAGCACGTCGAGGCCGAGCTGCACGACTGGGCGCAGGCGCCGTACCCCACCAAGCCCGACGTGGACGCCAACTACGTGCGCATCCTCGACCACCACCTGCGCGCCGACCGCACCGCCGCCGTGCGCCTGGGCGTCGCGTCGCACAACCTCTTCCACGTGGCGCTCGCCGTGCTGCTCGCCCGCGGCCGCGGGGTGACCGAGGGCCTCGACATCGAGATGCTGCAGGGCATGGCCCCCATCGAGGCGCGCCTCGTGCGCGACGAGGTGGCCAAGGACGGCGGCCACGTCGTGCTGTACACCCCGGTGGTGCGCGACGAGGACTTCGACGTCGCGATCTCCTACCTGGTGCGCCGCCTCGAGGAGAACGCCGCCGAGCAGAACTTCCTGCACGCCGCCTTCGCGCCCGCCGACGGGTCCGCGGGCGTCCGGGCGACCCCGATGGAGCGCCAGGAGCTCGCCTTCCGCGCGTCCGTGACGCACGGCGTGCACTACCGGCCGGTGGACGTCGCGCCGCGCCGCCGCGACCGGTTCGCCGGCGGGGCCACCGCGCCCACCGCGACGGGCTGCCCGACCGCGGAGCCGTTCCGCAACGCCGTCGACACGGACCCTGCCGTGGCCGGCCACCGCGCGTGGGCGCGCAGCGTCGTCGGGCCGGACTCGGGCTTCGTGCCGGTGCAGGCCCCCGAGGTCGGCACGACGGCGGAGATCGACGACGCCGTCGCCCGCGCCGTCGCCGCCCAGCGCGCCTGGGCCGCCGTCGTGCCCGCCGACCGGGCGCGCGTGCTGCGCGCCGCCGCCCGCGAGCTCGAGGCCCGCCGCACCGACCTCGTCGCCGCCATGGTGCACGAGCCGGGCAAGACCGTCGCCGAGGCCGACCCCGAGGTCAGCGAGGCGATCGACTTCGCCAACTACTACGCCGCGATGGCCGAGGCCCTGGAGCACGTCGACGGCGCCACGTTCACGCCCGACGGCGTCACCCTGGTCACCCCGCCGTGGAACTTCCCCGTCGCCATCCCCACCGGCGGGGCCCTCGCGGCGCTCGCGGCCGGGTCGGCCGTGCTCGCCAAGCCGGCCCCGACGACGCCGCGCTGCTACGAGCTGGCGATCGAGGCCGTGCACGCGGCGCTCGACGAGACCGCGGCGGAGATCGGGCTCGACCCGCAGACCGCGCGCGACGTCGTGCAGTTCCTGCGGGTGCCGGACGGCGACCTCGGCCGGCACCTCGTGACGCACCCCGACGTCGCCCGCGTGATCCTCACCGGGGCCATCGAGACGGCCGAGCTGTTCGCCTCCTGGCGGCCGGAGCGTCCCGTGCTCGCGGAGACGTCGGGCAAGAACGCGCTGGTCGTCACGCCGTCGGCGGACCTCGACCTCGCCGTGTCCGACCTGGTCAAGAGCGCCTTCGGCCACGCCGGGCAGAAGTGCTCGGCCGCGTCGCTGGTCATCCTGGTCGGCTCCGTGGGCGACCCCTCCACCGAGACCGGCAAGCGGTTCCGGCGTCAGCTCGTCGACGCCGTGCAGTCGCTCGCGGTGGGTTCGCCCACCGAGCTGTCCACCGTCATGGGGCCGCTGACCGAGACCGCGCAGGGCAAGCTGCTGCGCGCGCTCACGACGCTCGAGCCGGGGGAGTCCTGGCTCGTGCGGCCGCGCCGCCTGGACGACGCGGCCGCCGCCGCCGGGATCGAGGCCGACCGGCTCTGGTCGCCGGGCCTGCGCGACGGCGTCGCCCCCGGGTCCTTCTTCCACCTCACCGAGGTGTTCGGCCCCGTGCTCGGCATCATGACCGCCAAGGACCTGGACGAGGCGATCCGCCTGCAGAACCAGGTGGACTTCGGCCTCACCGCGGGCATCCACTCCCTCGACGACGACGAGATCGCGACGTGGCTCGACCGCGTCGAGGCCGGCAACGTGTACGTCAACCGGCACATCACCGGCGCCATCGTGCAGCGGCAGTCGTTCGGCGGCTGGAAGGCCTCGGCCGTGGGCCCGGGTGCCAAGGCCGGCGGCCCGAACTACGTGGCCGAGCTCGGCGCGTGGGCGGACGCCGACGGCGTGCCGTCGCGCACGAACGACCCCGAGGGCTGGCTCGCCGCGGCGCAGGCGTCGGACGACGCCGCGTGGGCGGCCGAGATCGGCGTCGGGCACGACAAGTCGGGCCTGCAGGTGGAGGAGAACACCTTCCGCTACCGGCCGATCGACCGCCTCACCGTGCGCGTCGGCGACGGTGCCCTGCCGATCGAGGTGCGGCGCGTGCTCGCCGCCGCGAAGCGCGCGGGCGTGCCGGCCGTCGTCGTGCCGGACAGCGACTCCGGGTGGGGCGTGCCGCACGAGGCGCCGACCTCCCACGCGGACTTCGCCGCCGCCGTCGCGGCGGGCCGCGTCACCGGCCGCGTCCGCGTGATCGGTCGCGCGCCGGGCCTGCGCGAGGCCGCCGCGACGCGCCTCGGCACCGTGACCGTGCTCGACGCCCCGGTGGTCGTCAGCGGCCGCCGCGAGCTGCTCGCCGTCGTGCGCGAGCAGGCCGTCAGCCGCACCCGGCACCGGTACGGGCACGTGCACGCCTGACGCCAGGCCGGAGCAGGCCCCGCCGCGGGGCGGACGTCGCTGTCCCGCGGCGGGGCGCGCACGGTATCCTTGCGCCCGACTACCCCCGCTACGTGTCCGCGCGCATCGAGCGGCACCCGACGCAGAGGACCCTCCCTCATGCACCAGACCCCGACGCGCGCCGCCCTGGTGGCCGGCGCGCTCGTCGCGGCCGTCGGCGTCCTGGGGGCCTGCTCGCCCGGGGCTGACGAGCCCGCCGCCGTCCTGCCGGCCAGCCCGAGCCCCTCGCCCACCGTGGACGCGGCCGAGCAGCAGACCGTCGAGGCTGCCGAGCAGACGCTGCAGGACTTCTACGAGGTCGGCGCGAAGGTCGGCAACGCCGGGTTCGCGAACTGGCAGGTGATGCAGGGCTTCTGGACCGACGCCGAGCAGTGGCAGGCGCAGCAGGAGACCTACGAGCAGCGGGTCGCCGACGGGTGGACGACCGAGGGCGCCGCCACCTTCACGGACGTGCAGGCCAGCGACTTCGACCCCGGCGACGACATCGCCGGGGACGAGCGGGTGACGCTCGAGGTCTGCAACGACACCTCCGGCGTCACGACCCTCGACAAGGACGGGGCGAAGGTCCCCCGGGCGGAGGGTGTGCCGGAGCGGTTCACCGTCGTCTACACGATGAGCGCACGCGGGGAGGACCGATGGGGCATCGACAGCCGCGAGGCAGACACGGAGCAGTCGTGCTGAGGCAGGTGGCGCGGACACTGGCCGTGCTGATGCTGTTCACCGGGGTCGCCGTGGCGCCGACGGTCGCGACGCCTTCCCCCGCCGTCGCCGCCCCCTGCACGGGCGAGGGAGGCGCCGACAACGACGGCAACGTCGGTGGCGTCGTGGAGTGTCCGGGTGAGGACGGCGACGACGGGTCGAACGGCAGCGGCGACCCCGGCGGCGGTGGCTCTGCCCGCGAGTGCTCCTGGGGCTCGTACACGGTGCCTTGCGTCACGAAAGCGGGGGTACTCATCGGCGGCTGCTACCAGAAGCTCATGAATCCGCAGCCGGCCAAGGACGAGAACGTCTGGGGTGACCACACCGACGGCTACATCGTCATGTGCACGCCGCCCGCGCAGGAGTGCATCGATGCGATGGACGGTGCGACGGAGCACATGGGCTTCTGCAGTCCGACGCCGATGTGGCGCGAGGACCCGCCGCCCACCGATGTCGGCCCAACGCCCGAGGAGCTGGCGCAGCGCGCGTACGCCCGCATGCAGCTGACGATGGGTGAGATCGGCTCCACGCCGCCGACGACGGAGGTGGACGGGTCCGCGATCGGGATCGTGGGGATGCCGGTCTGGCTCTGGGTGGCGAACCCGTCGGCCAACACGACCGGCCCCATCACGGAGTCCGAGACGGACGGCGGGCTCACCGTCACCGTCGACGGGCGGCTGGACCGGATCGTGTGGACGCTGACCGACGACGACACGGGCGAGGTGTACGCCACGACGACCTGCGCGGGCGACCGCGCGCCGGGCACCCCGTGGTCCGAGGCGGTCAGCGGCGACGCCCGCCCGTCCCCGACGTGCGGGTTCGACGGGGCCGAGAGCCGCCGCTCCGGGAACATCACCGTGACGGGGACGGCGTACTGGACCGCGGAGTGGTCCGGCGGCGGGGTGAGCGGCACGATCGACGTGCCGGCCCAGACGCGCGAGTCGACGCTCGCGATCGGCGAGGCGCAGGTCCTCGTGCAGTAGCGCGGCGCTGACGCCGTCGCGATGCCGTCCGCGCGGCGTCGTGGCACGATCGCGGCCATGACGGTGGCGTTCGTGCTCGGCGGCGGCGGTGTGCGCGGCGCGGTCGAGGTGGGCATGCTGCAGGCGCTGTTCGAGGCGGGCATCACGCCCGATCTCGTGGTCGGCACGTCGATCGGGGCGATCAACGGCGCGGCCGTGGCCGCGGAGCCGAGCATCGCCGTCGTCGACACGCTGGGCGACGCCTGGGCGTCGTCGACCGCCGACGAGGTCTACGGCGAGCCCTGGTACCGGCAGCTCACGCGGCTGGCCCGCTCGCGCACCCACCTGTACGACCCGGCCGCGCTGCGCCGGCTCATCGAGGGCACGCTGGGGGAGCGCACCACCTTCGAGGACCTGGTCGTGCCCCTCGTGGTCGTCGCGGCGAGCATCGAGCGGGCGTCGGAGCACTGGTTCGACTCGGGGCCGCTGGTCGAGGCCGTGCTCGCGTCGGCGTCGGTGCCGGGCGCGCTGCCGCCCACGGAGATCGGCGGCGAGCACTTTGTCGACGGCGGCATGGTGAACTCCATCCCGCTCGGCGAGGCCGTGCGCCGCGGAGCGACCACGGTCTACGTGCTGCAGGTGGGGCGGGTCGAGGAGCCGCTCACCGTCCCGGGCAAGCCGTCCGACGTCGCGCGCGTGAGCTTCGAGATCGCCCGGCGGCACCGGTACTTCCGGGAGCTGGAGGAGGCCCGCCGGGTCGCGACCGTGCACGTGCTGCCCAGCGGCGGCGCGCTGCCGGGGGACGCGAAGCTGGGGGCGTTCCGCAAGCTCGACGTGACCCACCGGCGCATCGCCCAGTCCTATGAGGCGGCCCGCGCGTACCTGGCCGACGTCGCGCGCCGCGGCGTTCCTGACGGTGCCCCCGACGTCGCTCCCGACAGCGCCGGGGGCGACGCGTGATCGCGCCCCCGCCCCGGTGGGTCCGCCGGGTCGTGCTGGCGCCGCTCGTGGTGCTGCTGGCGGTGCTGCTGGTGCCGACGTCGATCATGCTGGCCCTGGTCGTCGGCGCCGCGCTCACGTGGCTGCTGCCGGGCCGGCTGCGGGTGCTGCGCCTGCTGTGGATGCTGTCGTTCTACGTGCTGTGGGACGCCGCCGCGCTGGTGGTGCTGTTCGCGCTGTGGGTGGCGTCCGGCTTCGGGCTGGCGATGCACCGGCCCTGGATGCAGCGGGCGCACGTCGCGGTGGCGCGGGCCGCGCTGGCGGTCCTCTTCTGGCAGGTGCGGTGGACGCTGCGGCTGACCGTCGTCGTCGAGGTGGAGGCGGGCGCGAGGCTGCCCGACGTCCCGGTCCTCGTGCTCAGCCGGCACGCCGGTCCGGGGGACTCGTTCATCCTGGTCGACGTCCTCCTCGGTCGCGCCCGCCGCGCGCCCGCGATCGTCCTCAAGGACACGCTGCAGTGGGACCCGGCGATCGACGTCCTCCTGGGCAGGCTGCCCGCGGCCTTCGTCACGCCCCTGGCGCGGCGCCGGCCGGGGCAGCCCGGCGCCGCGGAGACCATCACGCGCATCTCGGCCGGCCTGGGGCTCGGCGACGCCCTGGTGCTGTTCCCCGAGGGGGGCAACGTGACGCCGGGGCGCCGCGCGCAGCGGATCGCGGCGCTCCGTGCCCGCGGCAAGGACGCGCTCGCCGACCGGGCCGAGCGCATGCCGCACGTCATGGTGCCGCACGCGGGAGGGTTCCTGTCCGCGCTCGACGCCGTCGCGCCCGACGCCGTCGTGCTGGTCGTCGCGCACACCGGGCTGGACCGGCTCGTCACGGTCAAGGACATCTGGCGCGAGCTGCCGATGGACAAGGCCATCGTGCTGGGCGGCACCGTGACGCGCGTCGGCGACCTCCCCGCCGACGTCGAGGGCCGGGAGCTGTGGCTCTTCGACCAGTGGGAGCGGGTGGACGCCTGGATCGCGGAGCGCGACGCGGAACACCCCGTCGTGCGGACCCGCCGGGATCGCTCCCGCTGAACGCCCCGTTCACCGATCGCGTAGCGCGTCGTGTATGGTCTCCCGGCTGCCGGGACCCGGTGGTACAGACCACTCCAGTAAGGAAGCCTCAACGATGCAGCTCATGCGGAGGCGCTCGATCGAAGCCACGATCGCGGCGTCCGACGAGCCCGAGCGCCAGCTCAAGCGCACCCTCGGAGCCTGGGACCTCGTCGTCCTCGGCATCTCCGTGGTGATCGGCGCGGGCATCTTCTCCAAGGCCGCCCAGGTGTCGGCCACGCAGACCGGCCCGTCGGTCGTGATCTCGTTCGTCATCGCCGGCGTCGTGTGCGCCCTCGCGGCGTTGTGCTACGCCGAGTTCGCGTCGTACATGCCGGTGGCAGGCTCCGCGTACACGTTCTCGTACGCGTCGATGGGCGAGCTGCTCGCCTGGATCATCGGCTGGGACCTCATCCTGGAGATGTTCTTCGCGGCGTCCGTCGTCGCGAAGGCGTGGGGCCTGTACTTCGACAACTTCCTCAACGTCTTCGGCCTCGGCGGCGTCGACGCCGACGGCGTCGCGTCCGGGATCCACAACACGGTGAGCCTCGGCGGCGTCTCGTTCGACTGGGGCACCGCGATCCTCATCGCCGTGCTCGCCACGCTGCTCGCCGTCGGCACGAAGCTCTCGACGCGCGTCACCGGCGTCCTCACGGCCGTCAAGGTCGCGATCGTGCTGCTCATCATCGTGGTCGGCTTCGCGTTCTTCAGCGCGTCGAACCTCAGCCCGTTCGTGCCGAGCCCGGAGTCGTTCGGCGAGTCCACGACGCACAACACCACGATGACGCAGACCCTCTTCTCCTGGATGGCCGGCGCCGAGCTCTCCGTGGGCGGCGTGATGGGCATCCTGGCGGGCGCCGGCACCGTGTTCTTCGCCTTCATCGGGTTCGACGTCGTCGCCACCGCGGCGGAGGAGACCAAGAACCCCCGCCGGAACGTGCCGCGCGGCATCCTCGGCGGCCTCGCGATCTGCACCGGCCTCTACATCGCCGTCTCGATCGCGCTCTCCGGCATGGCCACCCCGCAGCAGCTGCGCGACGCCACGCCCGACGGCGGCGCGTCGGCGACCATCATCACCGCGTTCCAGCTGCAGCCGAACGCGCCGACGTGGGCCACCCAGGTCATCACGGTGGGCATCCTCGTGGGCCTCACGACCGTGGTCATGGTGCTCATGCTCGGCCTCACCCGCATCGTCTTCGCGATGAGCCGTGACGGCCTGCTGCCCCGCGGCATGTCGAAGACGTCGGAGAAGCGCGGTACCCCGGTGATGATCCAGGTCGGCACCGCCGTGCTCCTGGTGATCGTCACCTGCTTCTTCTCCGTCGACGTGCTCGGCAACATGGTGAACATCGGCACCCTGTCGGCCTTCGTGCTGGTGAGCTTCGGCATCCCGATCCTGCGGCGTCGCCAGCTCAAGGCCGGTGGCGGCGAGGTCAAGGCCGACCACTTCAAGGTGCCGTGGTCGCCGGTGCTGCCGATCGTCTCGGGTGTGCTGTGCCTGTGGCTGATGCTGCAGCTCGACGTCGAGACCTGGCTCCGGTTCCTCGTGTGGCTCGCGCTCGGGTTCGCGATCTACTTCGGCTACAGCTACCGCAACTCGCAGCTGGGCAAGAACCCGTCGCAGCTCGCCGCCGACTACCGCGAGGCCCTGCCGACGGCCGTCGGCGTCGACGACACCCCGCGGCGCGGCTGACCGGTCGTGACCGACACGCCACGGCGGCCCGTCAGAGCACTCTGACGGGCCGCCGTCGGGCGTCGGGGGTTACGCCGACTCGCCCTCGACGAGCCGCGGCACGAAGATCTGGGGCTCGGCGGGCACGTCGGCCCCGCCGAGGACGTCGAGCAGGGTCGCGGTCGCGGCCGTGACCATCTCGACGACGGGCTGCAGCACGGTCGTCAGGCGCGGCGTCGTCCGCTCCGCGCCGAGGGCGTCGAAGCCCACCAGGGCGACGTCGTCGGGCACCCGCCGGCCGGACTCGCGCAGCACCTGGAGCGCGCCCGTGGCCATGAGGTCGGACGCCGCGAAGACGCCGTCCACGTCGGGGTGCCGCGCCAGGATCCGCTCCATGGCGGCCGCGCCGCCCGTCACCGTGAAGTCGCCGTTCTCGACGGCGGTGGCCGGCAGACCGGCGTCCTCGAGCGTGTGCTGCCAGGCGTCGTGGCGGTCGACGGCCGCGGTCATGTCGAGCGGGCCGGTGATCGTGGCGATGCGGGTGCAGCCGCGGTCCACGAGCCGCTGGGTGGCGGTGCGCCCGCCCGAGGCGTTGTCGACGTCGACGAAGTGCAGGGACTCCGTGTCGAACGGCCGCCCCACGAACACCGACGGCAGGTGCGACCGCATGAGCTCCGACTCGAGCTGGTCCTCCTTGTGGTGCGACGCCACGATGACCCCGTCCACGTGCCCCGACCGCAGGTACCGCGCGATGTGGCCCGGCGGCTCGCCGGGCCGGGCGAGCAGCAGCACGAGCTGCAGCTCCGTGCCGGTCAGCCCCTCGCTGACCCCACGCAGCACGCCCGCGAGGAACGGGTCGGTGAGGATGCGGGCGTCGGGCTCGGGCACGACCAGCGCGATCGAGTCGGTGCGCCGGGTGACCAGCGAGCGGGCCGCCCGGTTCGGGGCGTACCCGAGGCGGGCGACGGCGTCGTCGACGGCGGTCTGCGCCTCGGGCGACACCCGGTCACCGCCGTTGATGGCGCGCGAGGCCGTGGACCGCGAGACCCCCGCGGTCCGGGCGACGTCGTCCAGCGTGGGGCTGGCATGCTCGATGACCACCTGCGGAGACTACTCTGCGTCCGCGCCGTCACGTGCCGGCACGACGCCCGTGCGGGCGACGTCGGCGTACCAGCGTCCGGAGGACTTCACGGTGCGCTCCTGCGTCTCGTAGTCCACGTGCACCAGGCCGAAGCGCTTGGAGTAGCCGAGGGCCCACTCGAAGTTGTCCAGCAGCGACCAGGCGAAGTAGCCGCGCACGTCGACGCCGGCGTCGATCGCGTCACGGACGGCGCGCAGGTGCACGTCGACGAACGCGAGGCGGTCCGGGTCGTCCACGCTCCCGTCGGCCTGCACGACGTCGGGGTACGCGGCACCGTTCTCGGTGACGTACATCGAGGTGCCGCGGGGCCCGGTGTAGTCGCGCTGCAGCCGCGTCAGCAGGCGGGTGAGACCCTCCGGCTGCACCTCCCAGCCCATGTCCGTGAGGGGCAGGCCGCGGCTGTGGTGGTAGATGCCGTCGGGCACCGGGTTCGGGGAGCGGGTCTCCCACACCGCGGCGTCGGCGCGCTCGCCACCGGGGTCGGCCGTGCCCGCAGGGGTCTCGCCGGCGGCGCCCTGCGGCCGGGCCGAGACCGCGCCGCCGTTGTAGTAGTTGACCCCGAGCACGTCGATCGGCGTGGAGATCACCTCGAGGTCGCCCTCGCGCACGACGTCGGCGAACCCGAGGTGCGCGACGTCGTCGAGCAGGTCCTGCGGGTAGGCGCCGCGCAGGATCGGGTCGAGGAAGAACCGGTTGAACATGCCGTCGTCGCGCCGCGCGGCGTCGACGTCCGCGGGGTCCGCCGGGTCGACGGGGTCGGACACGGTGAAGTTGAGCGTGAGGCCCAGCACGGCCTCCGGGTCCCGCTCGCGCAGGGCCTCGACGGCGCCGCCGTGGGCGAGCATGAGGTGGTGGGCCGCGGCGAGGCCGTCGGCGGGGGACTTGCGCCCGGGGGCGTGCGCGCCGGCGGTGTAGCCGAGGAAGGCGGAGCACCACGGCTCGTTGAGCGTCGTCCAGACCTTCACCCGGTCGCCGAGCGCCTCGTGCATCGTCACGGCGTAGTCGACGAAGCGAGCCGCGGTGTCCCGGTTCGGCCAGCCGCCCAGCTCCTCCAGCGCCTGGGGCAGGTCCCAGTGGTACAGCGTCAGCCAGGGCAGCACGTCGGCGGCGAGCAGCTCGTCGACCAGACGGGAGTAGAAGTCCAGGCCCTCCTGGTTGACCGTCTTCCCGTCGGGGACCACCCGGGCCCACGACGTCGAGAACCTGTACGCGTCGAGGTTCAGGCGCCGCATGAGCGCCACGTCCTCGCGGTAGCGGTGGTAGTGGTCGTCGGCCACGGAGCCGTCGTCGCCGTTCACGACGGCGCCGGGGATGCGGCAGAACGCGTCCCAGACCGAGTCCTCGCGGCCGCCCTCGGTGGCCGCGCCCTCGATCTGGAAGGCGGCCGTCGCCGTGCCCCAGAGGAAGCCGTCGGGGAACGCGACCGCCCCGGTGGCGTGCGGGGAGCTCGTGAGGGGGGCGGTGGGCGTGAACGGCACAGCGGTGCCGGGGGCCGCCCGGCGCGCGCCGGGGGTGGGGAGGGTCATGGATTCGGATCTTTCCATCGGTGGTGGGCCCACGCAGCCGCGCGACGGCGCGGCTGCGTGGGCGTGACGACAGGGCAGGACCGGCCGGGTCAGCCCTTGACGGCGCCGGCCATGATGCCCGCGACCAGCTGCTTGCCGACGAAGGCGAAGATCACCAGCAGTGGCAGCGTCACCAGGAAGATGCCGCCCATCACGAGGGAGTAGTCCACGAAGTAGTTGGACTGCAGCGACCGCACGACGAGGGGCAGCGTGGGGTTGTCCTGGTTGAGCACGATCGAGGGCCAGAAGTAGTTGGTCCACTGCTGGACGAACGTGAACAGGCCCAGCATCGCGGCGGCCGGGCGGGCCGCCGGCAGCGCGATCGACCAGAACGTGCGGATCATGGAGGCGCCGTCCACGCGGGCGGCCTCGATGAGCTCGTACGGGAGGGCCTCGGAGAGGTACTGGGTCATCCAGAAGACCCCGAACGCGGTGACCAGGGCCGGCACGATGACTGCCTGGAGCTTGCCGATCCAGTCGAGGTCCGTCATGAGGATGTACATCGGGATGACGCCGAGCTGCGTCGGCACCGCCATCGTGGCGATGACGAACACGAGCAGCGGCCCGCGCCCGCGGAAGCGGAGCTTGGCGAACGAGTACCCGGCGAGCGTGGAGAACAGCACCACGGAGGCGGACGTGATGACCGCGATGATCACCGAGTTCGCGAGCGCCTTCCAGAAGTTGATCGTGTCGGAGGTGATGACCTCCCCGAACTGCTGGAAGAGGCTCGCGTCCGGCAGCCACTGCGGCACGGCGTTCTGCGCGATCGACACGGGGTCGGAGGACCCGAGCAGCAGCGTGAAGTACAGCGGGAAGATCGAGATCAGCAGCGCGATCCCGAGCAGCACGTACGTGACGGTGCCGGGGCGGCGCTGGGCCGATCGGGTGGCACGGGAGCCGCGGTCGCGACGCTTGGCGGCAGCGCGGGCCGCACCTTGGCCCGCGGTCTGGGCGGTGACGGCGACGGAGCTCATCGGCGGTCCTCCCGGTCGGTGGTGGTGTCGGTGGTCGTGCCGGTCGGGGGGAACGACGGCGGGGCACCCGCAGGGCGCGTCGCCGGCCCGGCCGACGAGGCCGCGGCGGAGCGGGCCTGCGCGAGCAGGGCCTGCGTGTGCCGGCGGCTCACCTTCGGCGCCTTCGGGCCGGACGTGGCGATGCGCCGGGTCGCGAGGAAGTTGATCATGCCGATCACGACGATGAGCAGGAAGAGCAACCAGGCGATCGCGGCCGCGCGGCCGAAGTTCTTCTGGGTGCCCCAGGCGACGTCGTACAGGTAGACGACCGTGGTCATCCAGTCCTTGTCGGGGCCGCCGAGACCGTACGCGTCGTACATGCGGACCTCGTCGAAGATCTGCAGGCCGCCGATGGTCGAGGTGATGACGATGAAGATGATGGTGGCGCGGATCTGGGGCACCGTGATGGAGAAGAACTGCCGGGCCCGGCCGGCGCCGTCGATGACGGCCGCCTCGTAGAGCTCGCGAGGCACGGCCTGCATCGCGGCGAGGAAGATCAGCGCGTTGTAGCCGGTCCAGCGGAAGTTCACCATCGTGGCGATCGCGATGTGGCTGGGGATGCGCTCGCTGTGCCAGCCGACCGGGTCGACGCCGACGAGGCCCAGGAGCTCGTTGATGAGGCCGTAGTCGTCGGCGAACAGACGCCCGAAGATCATCGAGACGGCGACGGGGGCCACCACGTAGGGGATCAGCACGCCCATCCGCCAGAAGGTGGCCGCGCGCAGGTTCTGGTCGAGCAGCGCCGCGATGACGATCGCGAGGATCACCTGCGGGATGCTCGAGAACACGAAGATCGAGAACGTGTTGACGAGCGACTTCCAGAAGACGGGCTGGGCGAGCACCTCCGCGTAGTTCTGCAGCCCGACGAAGTCCCCCTGGCCGCCCAGCAGGTTCCACTCGTGCACGGAGACGAACGCCGTGTACGCGAGCGGGAACAGCCCTGTGACGGCGAAGAGCAGGAAGAACGGCGAGATGTACAGGTAGGGCGAGAGCTTCACGTCCCAGCGGCCGAGCCGCTGGGAGAAACCGAGGCGCCGCGGGGGTCGGGACGGAGGCCCGGTGCGTCGGTGCGCGGGCTGGGTGGGGGAGAGGACGGCCATCTGCTGCTTCCTGTGCTCGCCGGGCGGGCCTGCCGGTCGCTGGTCGGGCCTGTCGGGACGGGGGTCCCGACAGGCCCGACCAGCGCGGGGGTCAGTGACTGGTCAGAGGGTCACTGGGTGACGGAGGCGGCCTCCTCGAGCGCCCCCTCCCAGCTCTTCTCCGGGTCGTCACCGTTGAGGTCCACGCGGTTCAGCGCGTTCTGCACCGACTGGTGGATCCCGAAGTAGTTCTTGCCCTTGAACGGCGCGCTGGTGATCGCCTCGGCGCGGGCGGAGAAGATCTGGCCCACCGGTGCCTCGTTGAAGAACGGGTTCGTGAACGACTGCACCTGCTCGGAGGACTGGGCGTCCACCTGCGAGGGGAACGTGCCCGCGTTCTCGAACGCGGTCGTCTGCTGCGCCGGGTCGGTCAGCCATGCCGCGAGCTCCTTGGCCGCCGCGGCGTTGTCGCCGGACGCCGGGACGGTCAGGAACGAGCCGCCCCAGTTGCCGCCGCCGCCGGGGAAGACGTCGGCGACGTCCCAGCCCTCGACGCCGCCGGAGCGCTCCTCGATCGGACCGGTCATCCAGGCCGGGCACAGCATCGTGGCGAAGGCGCTCTTCTGGAAGCCGGCGTCCCAGTCGGGCTGCCACTGCTCCAGGCCGGCCGAGAGCTCGTCGTCGATCGAGGCGGCGAGCACCTGGTCGTAGAGGTCCTTGACCGCGGTGTTGGTCTTGAGGTCCTTCGGCTCGCCCGTGGCGGGGTCCTCGTAGGCGTCCGTGAGCTGGTTGACCATGCCCTGGTAGGTCGGGACGGCCCCGTCGAACCAGGCGGCGTCCGACTTGGCGACGAACTGCTTGCCGACCTCGAAGTACTTCTCCCACGTGGCGTCGGCGCCGCCGAGCAGCTCGGCGACCTTCGCGCGGTCGGTCGGCAGACCGGCCTTCTCGAAGAGGTCGGCGCGGTAGCAGATGGCCTCCGGGCCGATGTCGGTGCCGTAGCCGATGACCTTGCCGTCGGTCGTGGTGGCCTGCTGCACCTTCCAGTCCAGCCAGCGGCCGTCGAGGGCCGGGTCGGCGAGGTCCTCGAAGAGGTCGGGGTACTGCATGAGCTCGGGGAGCCAGTCGACCTCGATGGCCTCGATGTCGGCCAGGCCCTCGCCGCCGGCGGCGAGCTTGGTGGTGAGGTTGTTGCGCGCGTCCTCGGACTTCGCGGCCTTGACCTGCTTGACCGTGACGTTCGGGTGCTCCTCGGTGTAGCTGGCGAGGAGCTCGTCGCTGTAGCCGAAGTCGTTGAAGGTGGCGACCGTCAGGGTGATCTTCTGGTCCCCGTCGGCAGAGGCGTCGTCGGCCGGGTCAGAGCCGCCGCCGCACGCGGTCAGGGCGAGGGCGAGGGTGGCGACGCCGGCGGTCGCCGCGGCGACGCGGCGGGTTCGGCGGGTGGGTCGGGTGCTGCTGAGCACGGTGACTCCCTTGTCTGGGTCGGGCATGCGAGTTGGAGGGTTGGTAGCGCTCCCACCTCCATGGTGGTAGCGCTCCCACAGCCAGGTGATGATGCTGGCTGTCGATGGTGACGAAAGTCAAGCCCGCGGAGGGCGTCGATGCCGTTCCGTGACGAAAGAGGTTGCGTCACCGCAGGTCAGGGCCCTGGGTGCTGGACGCGTGTCCGGATCGTTACCGGTCTTCACCCGGCGCGGAGTGCGTCGCGAGCCACTCCTGGCCGGCCGCGCCCTCGGCCTCGAGGGTCGAGCGGACCGCCCGTGCGGCGGCCTCCGCCACCGCGGCGCCGAACAGGGGCACCGTCGCACGGACCTCGCCGTCGTACACCTGGCGCGTGCCGCCGTCAGCCGTCGACTCGAGGCGCACCGTCCCGGTCACCCGCACGGGCGCCCCGGCGATCTCGACGGCGATGGTCCCGGTGCGCAGGTCGCCGGAGGGCGCCTCCCACACCTCCGCCTGGCGCACCTCCAGGTGGTCGCCGACGAACGGCCGCACCTGCGCGGGGATGAGGTCGGTCGGCAGCGTGCGCCGCACCGCGATGGTGAAGCCGTCGGCCGGGCTGCCGGTCACGTCCGCCTGCTCGACGCGGCCTCCCGGGTCGCGCAGCGCCCGCCAGCGGATGAACGCCTCGTCGGCGAGCATCGCGACGACGGCGTCCGCGTCCGCCGCGTAGGTCAGCTCCACGGTCAGGTGCACGAGGTCACCCTACCGAGGCAGGAGCGGAGGGGGAGCGCCCGTAGGCTGGTGGGCGTGTCCGCCATGAGTGACCTCATCGCCCAGAACGCCGACCTCTCCGAGGGCGACGCCGAGTGGCTGCACCTCCTCGTGGGCGACTGGCAGCTCGTGTCAGACCTCGCCTTCGCCGACCTGGTGCTGTGGCTCCCCACCTCCGACGGCGGCTTCGTCGCGCTCGCCCAGTGCCGGCCGTCCACCGGGGCGACGGTGCACTACGACGACATCGTCGGCTCGTTCGCCCCCGACGGGCAGCGCCCGCAGCTCACGGCCGCCATGTCGGAGGTGCGGGCGCAGCGCTCCCGCGAGCCCCGCTGGTTCGGCGCCTACGCCGTCCGCGAGGAGGCGGTGCCGGTCGTGCACGAGGGGCGGCCCATCGCCGTCGTCGCGCGGCAGACCAACCTCGGTTCCGGGCGCACGCCCAGCCGCCTCGAGCTCAACTACGTGGAGTCGGCCGACGACATCCTCGCGATGATCGCGCGCGGCGAGTACCCCGCGCCCAACGCCGCCACAGGGCCCCGCCGTGGCGCGCCGCGCGTCGGCGACGGGCTGATCCGGCTCAACTCCGAGGGCGAGGTGCTCTACGCCAGCCCGAACGCGTTGTCGTGCTTCCACCGGCTCGGGGTCATCGGTCCGCTCGTCGGGCAGTCGCTGGTCGAGGTGACCGCCGACATCGTCCAGTACCAGGACACGGTGGACGAGTCGCTGCCGCTGGTCGTCATGGGCCGGGCGCCGTGGCGCACCGACATCGAGGCCAAGGGCGTGGCGCTGTCCCTGCGCGCCCTGCCGCTCACGGACCACGGGCAGCGCATCGGCGCGGTCCTGCTGTGCCGCGACGTGTCCGAGCTACGCCGTCGTGAGCGCGAGCTCATGACCAAGGACGCGACCATCCGCGAGATCCACCACCGCGTGAAGAACAATCTCGCCACCGTGGCCGCGCTGCTGCGGCTGCAGGCCCGCCGGATGGACGTGCCCGAGGCGCGGGCCGCGCTGGAGGAGGCGATGCGCCGCGTCGCGACCATCTCGATGGTGCACGAGTCCCTGTCGCAGACCCTCGACGAGAACGTCGAGCTCGACGACATGCTGAGCCGCGCGCTGCGCCTCGCCGCCGACGTGGCGTCGACGCGCACGCAGGTGCGCACCCGCCAGACCGGGTCCTTCGGCATGGTCCCCGCGCAGGACGCCACGCCCCTCGCGCTGGTGCTCACCGAGCTGGTGACGAACGCCGTCGAGCACGGCTTCCCCGGCCGGGAGTCGGGCAACGTCGAGATCGACGTGCAGCGCGACGGGGCCTCGATGCGCGTGGTCGTCGCCGACGACGGCGTGGGGATGCCGGAGGGCATCGCCACGATGGGGCGCGCGTCGCGCAGCGGCCTGGGGTCGCAGATCGTGCAGACGCTCGTGACGAACGAGCTGGGCGGCACCATCGACTGGGAGGCGCGCGACGGCGGCGGCACCCAGGTGGTGCTGGAGCTGGAGCTGCGCGACGGTCAGTCGGCTGCGCGCGCCGGGTACTGACGGGCGCCGCGCCCGGACACGGACGAAGGGACGGACCGCGTCGCGGTCCGTCCCTTCGTCGTCGCGCAGGGTCGTGCAGGGGGCGTCAGCCGGCGCGGCGGGCGCGCGCGGTGCGGCGCTTGAGCGCGCGGCGCTCGTCCTCGCTCATGCCGCCCCAGACGCCGGCGTCCTGGCCGGACTCGATGGCCCACTTCAGGCACGTGTCGACGACGTCGCAACGACGGCACACGGCCTTGGCCTCCTCGATCTGCAGGAGGGCGGGGCCGGTGTTGCCGATGGGGAAGAAGAGCTCAGGGTCCTCGTCGAGGCAGGCGGCCTTGTGGCGCCAGTCCATGTCATCTCCTCGGTCAGGGGGACCCGGTCCGTCGAAGGGGCGCGCGCGGGCGCGCCAAACAGGGTCCTGTGGGTGGGGGTTGATCTGCCGTCCAGCGTCACACCTCGTGAAGCGCCGCACAAGGGGTTACGGGAAAGTTTCTCCTGCATGAAGCGTGAGTGCTTCATCACACTGTCGTGAAACTGCAGGTCGCACGTATTCTGACGTGTCATGCGCGCTCCTGTCACCCCCTCGCCCGACGCCGACGGTGTTCCGGAGGGGTCCCGCCCTCCGGGCCTGAAGGTCGTCGCCGCGGGAGTCGGGATCGATGCCGTCGTGCTCGTGGGCGCGGCCGGGATGGTCGGGGTCGAGCTCGTCCGCGGCGCCTCTCACAGCGTAGCCGTCAGCGTCTTCCTCGTGCTCTTCTTCCTCGGGCTCGCGTGGCTGCTCGTCGGGTCCTGCCGGGCCCTGTGGGCGGGGCGCCGTGGCGGCCGGGCGCCGATCGTGGTCTGGCAGATCATGCAGGGCCTCGTCGGCGTCAGCCTGCTGACCGCGGGGGTGCTCTGGGGGGTCCTCGCGGGCCTCGGCCTGGTGCTCGTCGCCGCGGCGGTGCTCGTCGCGGTGATGACGCGCAGGGTCGTCGAGTCGACGTCCGGCTGAGGCCGCGACGGCCCGGGCTGCGTCTGCCGGCCGGGCCACCTGGACGACCCGCACCTGCCCCGTCTGCACGAGCGCGCCGCGCCCCGCGCGCGCCGGCCCCGGGTCGACGGCGTCCGCGAGCGGTACACCCAACAGGTCGTCCGCCCCACGCTCGCCCGGGTGCAGCACCACCCCGGTGCGCCGTGCGCGGAGCTCGGCGAGCGCACCCCGGTGCGCCAGCGCCGTCCCCGTCGAGCTCGACGACGCCACGAGCACGAGGCCGGTCCCGTCGGTCAGCGCCGCGACCCGTTCCGCCTCGAGCGGGTGCTGCTGGGCGAGGACGTCGAGGTCGTCCACCACGAGCACCCTGGGACCCCGGTCCGCCTCGCCGGGCAGCCCCGCCGGCCGGTCCGGAGGCCCGTCCGTCGGCCCGTCCAGCGTCGTGCCCAGCAGCGCGGCCAGGGCCGCCGGCGACGGTGCCGCTGCCGGGGCGTCGCCGGCGTCCCGGCGCAGCGCGGCGTCCCGCGAGACCACGCCCGCCAGTCGTCCCGCCGCCGCCAGCCGCCGGACGACGAGCCGGAGGACGGTGGTGCGGCCGCTGGCACGAGGCCCGGTGACGAGGGCGCCCTGACCGACGTCGAGCGCGACCGGGCCGGCCCCGTCGCCCCCGACGCCGACCGGCACGACCAGCGAGCCGTCGTCGTCGGGCGGGCCGTCGTCGGGCGGGGCGGCGAGGTGGCGGGGCCCGCGCCCTGGCGCGGTGGCGAGGTCGGTCTCCTCGACCGTCGCGGGCAGGGGCCGGACCCGCACCGGTCCAGCGGCGGGCTCCGTCGTGCCGTGGCCGGCGCTCGTGTCCGGGACGGACGGTTCGCCCGGCAGCAGGACCTGGCACAGGACCTGCTCGCGCGCGAGCCACGCGGCGCGACCGGCGGGCCCGCCGCGGCCGGCGAGGCCCGACGGCGCACCGAGGAGCACGTCGGCGTGCGCCTCGCCGCCGAGCAGCACCAGCCGCGGCCCGGCCCGCGCGGCGAGCCCGCCGAGCATCGCGCCGTCGGACGCGAGCGCGAACGCGACGCCGGGCGTGGCCAGCGCGCGCACCAGCGGGTCCCACGGGTCGGGCCCGGCGAGCGCGGCGCGCAGCTCGTCGACGCCGTCGACCACGACGAGCCTCCGCATCCCTGCCGGTGCCTGCGTCGCGTCCGTCGCCAGCAGGCGCAGCAGCCGTGCCGCCCGTCGCGGCGACGCCGGGCCGGCGAGGGTGCCGAGACCGGGGTGTCGCTCGAGCGGCGCGAACCGGGGGAGCGCGGCGGCCGGAGCCAGCACGTGCACGTGCCAGCCCTCGTCCAGCGCCGCACCCGCGAGCGTGAGCAGCGCCGTCGTCCGGCCGGAGCGGGCGCGGCCCACGACACCCAGGTGCCCGGTGTCCGGGTCCCAGCGCACGACCGTGCGGCGCTGGCGGTCGGGATCGTCGCCCAGCGCGAGAGGGAGACCAGGGGAGTCGTCGGCCACCGCACCCCGCCCGTGTCCCGCCGTCCGGGGCAGGGGCGGGGTGCGGTGGCCGACGGGGCCGACGGGGGCAGGGGGTGCGGAGGGGCGATGGCTCCCGGCCTCGTCGTCCCCGGTACGCCCGATCTCGAGGAGGTCCTGGAGATGGACGCGCTCGGGCAACGGGGGCAGCCAGGGTGCGGCGCCAGGGTGCAGGCCGCGCTCGGCGGCGGCGTTCGCGCAGGCGTCGACGAGCGCGTCGACGAGCGAGCCGACGAGGGGCGGGCGTGCGCCGGCTCCCGCGGGATCCTCGCGCGCGTCGGGCACCGCCGGCGCGGCCGGGGGCGGCACCCCCCAGGCGGGAGCGCGGCGCACCCGGTCCTCGGGCGTCGTGGGGCGCCCGGCGGCGTGGGCGCACTGGAGCGCCACCGCGGGCTCGGCCCCGCGGCGCAGGACGGCGCGCCCCGGCGTGCCGGGCACGATCCGGGCGGCCGCGGGCGTCTCGACCACGTCGAGCGAGTCCGCGGCGTCCACGACCCGCAGCGCGAGCCGCGCCGAGACGTTGGCCCGCACGTCGGCGCTCACGGCCCCCGCGGGCCGCTGCGTCGCGAGCACGAGGTGCACGCCCAGGGAGCGCCCCTGCGCGGCCACGCGCAGCAGGCCGGGAAGGAAGTCCGGCAGGTCGTCGGCGAGGGCGCGGAACTCGTCCACCACCACGACCAGCCGGGGCGGGGCGTCGGGCAGCCCCGGAGGCAGGGCGGCGAGGTCCGCGGCCCCGTGCCGGGCGAGGACGTGCTCGCGCCGGCGCAGCTCCGCCCGGAGTCCGGCCAGGGCGCGCCCCGCGAGCCCGGGGTCGAGGTCCGTGACCTGGCCGACGACGTGCGGCAGCCGCCCGCACGCGCCGAACGACGCGCCGCCCTTGAAGTCGACGAGCGCGAGCGCGACGTCGCGGGGGGACCTTCGCGCCGCGAGCCCCAGCACGAGCGACTGCAGCAGCTCGGACTTGCCCGCGCCCGTGGTGCCGGCCACCAGCAGGTGAGGGCCGTCCGCCACCAGGTCGAAGGTCACGGGCCGGCCGCCGGCGTCGCGGCCGAGCGGCACGGCCCAGCCGGTGGTGACGTCCCAGGCGGTGCCGGGGTCGGACGGGTCGTCGAGCAGGTCGACCAGCGGGACGGCGGCAGGGAGCCGCGGGTCGGTCGGGTCGCCGTCGTCGCCGGGCCCGCCGGCCTCGTCGCGACCGTCCGTCGAGTCCAGCGCTGCCAGGGACCGCCGCAGGCCCGCCAGTCCGGCGACGAGCCGCGCGACCTGCTCCGCCCAGGCCGCGTCGACGCCGACGAGCGGCCGGGCCGTGGCCGAGCCGTCGGGCGCCGCCCGCCGGATCCTGCCCGCGCGCACCCGCCAGGTCGTGCGGCACCACGACGGCACGGGCGCGCCGTCGGGCAGGCACAGGAGCACGGCGCCGCCGCGCGCGAGCGCGTCGTCGCGTCGCGCGGTGACCGCGGCAGGGTCGGGCGCGTCGGACGAGTCGACGACGAGCAGGGGCGGGCCGGAGGTCGGCAGCCAGCGGCACCACGACCAGGCGCCGTGCGCCCCGACGACGTCCACCGACGCGCCGGCCGCGGCGAGCTCCGCGACCACCGACCGTGCCGCGGCGAGCACGTCCGCGCGCGGCCCCACCAGGGCGATCGCGCCGTCCGGGACCAGCTCGGCGACCGCACCGGCCGCCACCGCACGCGCCCCGTCCCCACGACCGGGTGCGCCGGGGGCCGCGCCCCGGGGCGACGCCCCCGCGAGACGGGCGCCGGCGCGGGCCCGGGACGCGGACCGCGCGCACGCGGCGTCCCACGCGCCGTCGGACGCCTGCTGGGCCGCGACCAGCCGGGCGAGCAGCGGGCCGGGTGCCTCGCCCACGACGCAGGGCGGCGCGTCACCGGCCTCCTCCCCGTGGCCGGCGGCCGGGCCGCCGGTGGCGGGCGACGGGCCGGTCCCGCTGCGGCGCCGCCGTCGCGCGGCGAGGAGCTGGGGCACCAGGGTCGCGACACCGAGCAGGGAGAACAGCGCGTAGGCCGGCTGACGCAGCACCGCGGCGAGCACCAGCGAGCCCACGACGGGCAGCGCGGCGGTGGCGAGCATGCCCGCGCCGGGCCCGGACGGCGACCCCGCCTCGGCGGCCTCGGCCCGGCCCCCGGTGGCGTCGAGCCAGGCCGCCACGGAGCCCGAGCGGTGCAGCGTCCACGAGCGCGCGCCGTGCGGTCCCGTCACCTCGAGCATGCTGCCGGGGCGCCAGCGGCGCGGGAGGCGCCCCACCGCCCGCGCGGGCCGTCGCGCGCGGCCCGTCCCGCGGACGAGCCGCACGGTGGTGCGCGGCCCGCGCGCACGCCCGTCGTCGGACGGCGGCGCCCCGCCCTTCGCGCCGGTGGCCGCCGTCGTGCCCGGGCCGCGACCCGTGAGGCGCACGGTGACACGGTCCGGCCGCCGCGGGTCCACGCGCACCGCGACGCCGCGTTCGGGACGCGGGACCGCGTCGTCGGGCAGCGCCGTCGGCACGCCGGGCGACAGGGCGACGGTCACCCCGGCGGACGGGCCGTCGGCGCGGGCGGCGAGCCAGGGCCCGTCGAGGACGGCGGCGGCCGGCCGGACGGCTCCGGCGTCGTGCACGGCGACGACGGCCCCCGGCAGGAGCGGGCGGTGCCCGACGACGTCGTCGTCGGACACGGGGACCCCGCCGGCGCACATCGGGACGTGCCGCAGCTCGGGTCGGCGCAGGAGGTCGGCGAGACCCGCCCGGCACGCGCCGAACGGCAGGCCCGCCGGCAGGAGCACGTCCTCTCCCGGACGCACGGTGACCCGGACGTCGCCCGCCCGCCCCCGGGCGGGGCCGGGCGCGGGGACGACGAGGGCGGGCACCGAGGAGGTCGACATGACCCCCAGGGTGCCCGCCCGGGACGGCCGTCGCGGACGGCCTGTGGACAACTCCCGCTACTCGCTCGCCAGCGCCTCCACCGGCGACGTCTTCACCGCGGTACGGGCGGGGGCGACGGACGCCACCAGCCCCGCCACGGCCGCCACGACGAGCATCACCAGCACGTCGCGCCACGGGACCACGATGACCGGGGTGCCCGCCCAGCCGAGCGCCGCCGCGGCGCCCGCCCAGCCGTAGACCAGGCCGAGCAGCACGCCCAGCAGGGCGCCCACCAGCGCGATGAGCAGGCCCTCGACGGCGAGCATGCCGCGCAGCTGACCCTTCGACAGCCCGATCGCCCGCAGCGTGGCGGACTCCCGGCGCCGCTCGATGACCGACAGCGACAGCGTGTTCGCCACGCCGATCAGGGCGATCACGACCGCCGCCGCGAGCAGCCCCACGACGATCCCCAGCGCGGTGTCGATCACCTGCTGGAAGCCGGCGCGCTCGACCGCCGCGCCCATGACGTCGGCGGGTGCCTCGGTGTCGGCCACCGCGTCCTGGATCGTGGGCACGACGTCCGCGGCGTCGCCCGGGTCGTCGAGGCCCACCCACAGGCTCGTCACCGGGGCGTCGGCGTCGAGGGCGGCCAGGTCCTCCGGGACCACGACCATCCCGGGGTCGGCGAGGTCGGTGACCGCGGCCGTGACGTCGAGCGCACCCTCTGGGCCGGTGAGGGTGATCGTCTGCCCGTCCGTGATCCCCCACGAGTCGGCGGCGTCCTCCGGCACGACGGCGGTGCCGGCGGCGAGCGGGGCGACCATCTCGGTGCTGCGCAGCACCGACGCGGCGTCGGCGGGGTCGAGGGCGCGGACCGTGAGAGCAAGGCCCTCGTCGATGCCGTCCCCGGTGACGGCGGCGGCCGTCGCGGGCGACTCCAGCACGGTGGAGACGCCGGCGACGTCGCGGACCGTGCCGGCCAGCGTGCCCGGCACCGCCGGCACGGACGCGTCGCCGGCGGCGACGGCCGTGGGATCGCTCGACAGGTCGGTCGAGACGGTGACGTCCACCGGGTAGCGGGAGTCGAGCTCGGCGTCCATCGTCACGCGGGCGCTCGCGGCGCCGGTCGACATCATCCCCACCAGCGTGACGCCGATGAGCAGCGCCGTGGACGTGGCCGCGGTGCGGCGCGGGTTGCGCAACGTGTTCGCCGCGGCGAGCCGCGCCGTCGGGCCGGACGCGCCGACCAGGCGGCCGGCGAGGGCCACCACGCGGGGCAGCCAGAACACGGCGCCCACGAGGACGCCGACGAACGACAGCACGCCGCCCGCGACTCCGACCATGAGGCCGAGGCTCGGCTGGCCGCCCGCCGTGCTCAGCGCGACGCCGCCGCCCAGCAGGGCGAACCCGGTCACGGAGACGAGGATCGACAGCACGAGCCGCACGCGGCCGGCGCCACGGGCGGCAGACGGCGCGTCGGCGGGGCGGAGCGCCTCCAGCGGGGCGACGCGGGTCGCGGCCCGGGCCGGGGAGAGCGCCGCGACGAGCGTCACGAGCGTGCCGACCACGAGCGGGATGAGGACGACGGCCGGGGTGACGCTCACCGTCGCCGGGAGCGGGACGCCGAGGTCCATGCCGCGGCCGATCACGAGCGCCAGCTGGCCCAGGCCGACGCCGGCCGCGAGGCCGACCACCGAGGAGACCAGGCCGAGCACGGCGGCCTCGAACAGCACCGACCGGCGCAGCTGACCCTTGTCCGCCCCGACGCAGCGGAGCAGGGCGAGGGTGCGGGTGCGCTGGGCGACCAGCACCTGGAAGGTGTTCGCGATGACGAGCGCGGCGACGAGCAGCGCGACGGCGGCGAAGACGAGCACGAACGTCGTGAAGATGACGTTGTCCCCGCCGGTCATCTCGTTCGCCACGGACTCGGCGTGCTCCTCCGGGGTCACGACCTTGAGGTCCGCGGTGTCCGCGCCCGTGGCCGCGGCGGCGTTGGTGAGCGCGCCGGTGATGGCCGTCCGGGCTGCCTCGACGTCGGCGGGGTCGTCCAGGGTGACGAGCACCGTGGTCGGGTCGACCGGCTCCTCGCCGGGGGCGCGCAGGTCGTCGTCCCAGCCGGTGACGTCCGCCGCCGGGGCGACGGCCGCGCCGCCCTGCATCGAGTACGCGCCGAACGGGTCGGTGAGCGTGCCGGAGACGGTGAGCTTCTCCCGGACCTCGGTCCACGGGTTCTCGTCGGTCTCCGGATCGCCCTCGAGGACGTTCCGCACGAGCGTGACCGTGCCGCCCGGCGTCGCGTCGAGACGCTCGGCCACGTCGACCGGCAGGGCGATCTCGCCCGAGGACTCGGGGAGGGAGCCGTCGGCGACCTCGAGCGGCAGCACGCTGGTGTCGGTGGGCTCGGCGAGCACGGCCTGGAATATGGTGCGGCCGCCGGACTCGAGCTGCTGGTAGGACACGAGCTGCGGGTCGGCGGTGGCGACGCCGTCGGTGTCGCGCACCGTGTCGAGGGCGGCGTCGTCCGCGGGGACGCCGCGGACCACGAGGTCGGCGCCCGTGAACTGGGCGGCGATCGAGTCGTAGGTGGTGCGGGTGATGACGTTGCCCGCCAGGAGGGTGATCGCGACGAACGCGGTGCCGATGACGATCGCCAGGCCGGCGGCGGCGAGCCGGCCGGCGCTGCGCCGCATCTGCGACAGGGTGAGCCGGATCATCGCGAGGCCACCGTCCGCAGCGCGTCGAGCCCGGCCAGGGCGGACTCGGGCGTCGGGTCCGTGATGTCGCCCGCGATCTTGCCGTCGGCGATGAGGACGACGCGGTCCGCGTACGCGGCGGCCGCCGGGTCGTGGGTGACCATGATGATCGTGCGGCCGAGCTCGCGCACCGAGCGGCGCAGGAAGCTCAGCACCTCTGCGCCGGAGCGGGAGTCCAGGTTGCCCGTGGGCTCGTCGGCGAACACGACGTCGGGCTGGGCGATGAGGGCGCGCGCGATGGCGACGCGCTGCTGCTGGCCGCCGGACAGCTCGCTCGGACGGTGGGTGAGCCGCTTGCTCAGGCCGAGCGTGTCGACGAGGGTGCCGAGCCACTCCTTGTCCACCGTGCCGCCCGCCAGCTCGACCGGCAGGGTGATGTTCTGCTCCGCCGTGAACATGGGCAGCAGGTTGAACTGCTGGAAGACGAAGCCCACGCGGGTGCGGCGCAGCGTGGTGAGCGCCTTGTCGCCCAGGCCGGTCACCTCGGTGGAGCCGATGAACGACTGCCCGCTCGTGGCCGAGTCCAGGCCGGCGAGCAGGTGCATGAGGGTCGACTTGCCGGAGCCGGACGGGCCCATGATCGCGGTGAAGCGGCCGGCCGTGAAGTCGACGTCGACGCCGTCCAGGGCGCGCACCTGCGCCTCACCCCGGCCGTACGTCTTGGTCAGGGCGCGGGCCCGCACGGCCGGGGTGACGGTCGGTCGGGTTGCGGTGCCCTCGTCGGGGATCGGGACGTACACGGTCGTGTCCACGGAAGCTCTCCGGTGTCTCGTGGTGGTGGCCGGGGAGCTCCGCGGAGCCCGCCGACCAGGACACCACCGACGCTACGGAGCGGCCGGGCCGCCGACATCGGCCCGAGGGTGGGTCCTCGCGTGCTCCCAGGTCATCCCCAGGTATTACTCCGACCCTGAGCGCCACCCTGAACCGTCCCTGACCTGCGCGCCTGCGACTTGTCAGGACCAGGCGCGGGTTGCGGTGCTCCTGGCCCTGACAACTCGTCGGCCCGAGCGGCTGTCAGGGCCAGGAGCGTGTTCCGGTGGTCGTGGCCCTGACAACTCGCGGGGGAGAGGCTGCCCACAGACCGGGCGGGGAGGGCGACGTCCACAACGAACGGCCCGCGGGACGACGTCCGACGCCCGCCCTTGCCACGCTCGCCGCCATGACCGGATCACGCGACGTGTACATGAAGGTCCCCGTGCTGCGGGAGATCATCCGTCGACAGCACGGCGTCGTCACTCGCACGCAGCTCGCCGCCCTCGGCGTCGGGCACCACGAGGTGGCCTGCCACCTGGCGGCGCTGCGGTGGCGGGCGCTGAGCGAGCAGGTGATCGTCACCCACCGAGGCCCGTTGCACCGGGCTGGACGACGCTGGGCGGCCGTGCTCGGCGCACCGCGGGGCAGCGTGATCGGCTCGTGGAGCGCGCTGGAGGTCGACGGGCTGCAGGGTTGGCACCGCGAGCCGATCCACCTCGTCGTCCCGCGCGGCGCGTACCCCGACCGGCACCCGTGGCTCGTGGTGCACGAGTCACGGCGGCTGCGCGACGAGGACGTCGTCGATGCCGGCGGGCTACCGGTGCACAGCGTCGCCCGAGCCGCCGTCGACGCCGCGGCGTGGCAGCGCTCGTGGCGCACCGCCGCCGGGCTGATGGCCGCCGTCGTGCAGCAGCGCCTCGTCACCACCGACGACCTGTTCGCCATGCTCGACACGGTGGGCAAGGTGCGGCACCGCAAGGTCATGCGCCTGGCGCTCGCGGACGTCGTCGGCGGCGCTGACTCGCTCGCCGAGATCGACTTCGCCCGGCTGTGCCGGGACGGTGGGCTGCCCGAGCCGCACCGTCAGGCGGTCCGCGTCGACGCACGCGGTCGACGGCGCTTCCTCGACGTCGAGTGGCGGCTGCCGGGCGGGCGGCGGTTCGTCGTCGAGATCGACGGCGTCGGGCACCTGGAGCGCGACCGTTGGTACGACGACCTGCTGCGCGACGCCGAGATCGGCGCCGACGCCGCCACCGTGCGGGTCCGCCTGCCCGCGATGGCCGCGCGCTACGAGCCGGACCGGGTGCTCGCCGTCGTGCGCCACCATCTCGGCTGGTGACTTGTCAGGGCCAGGGGCACCAGAACGCGCGCGTGGCCCTGACAACTCGGCGCGCCCGGCGGTTGTCAGGGCCAGGACCACAGGAACGTGCGTGTGGTCCTGACAGGTCGCGGGTCAGGAGCCCGGGCGGACCAGGCCCGTCTCGTAGGCGGTCACGACGGCCTGCACACGGTCGCGGGCGTCGAGCTTGGCGAGGATGCGCCCGACGTGGGTCTTCACGGTGGCCTCGGCCACGAACAGGTCGGCGGCGATCTCCGTGTTGGACCGGCCGCGGGCCATGAGCACCAGCACCTCGCGCTCACGGTCGGTGAGGCCGGCCAGCGCGTCGCGCTGCGGCGCGGCCTCGTCGGCGGGCAGCGCCGTCACCAGGTGCTCCAGCAGTCGGCGGGTGGACGACGGCGCGATGACCGCGTCCCCGGCGTGCACGGTGCGGATCGCGGCGAGCATCTCCTCGGGCGGGGCGTCCTTGAGGAGGAAGCCGGAGGCCCCGCTCCGGATGGCCTCGAGCACGTACTCGTCCAGGTCGAACGTGGTGAGCACGATGACGCGCGGCGCGTCGGGCGCGGCGGTGAGGCGGGCCGTGGCGGTGAGCCCGTCGAGGTGGGGCATGCGCACGTCCATGAGCACGACGTCGACGCGATGGTCGGCGAGCAGCCGTAGCGCCTGCGCGCCGTCCCCGGCCTCGAGCGCGACCTCCAGGTCGGGCTGCGAGTCGATGACCATGCGGAACCCGGCGCGCACGAGCTGCTGGTCGTCGACCAGTGCGACGCGCACGACGCCGCTCCCCGCGGGCCCGGGCGCGGGCGGCGCGACGTCGGCGGGCGGGGTCATGCGTCCTCCTGGGTGGTGGTCGGCGCGGGTGGGGCGGTCACGGGCGCCCCGGGCAGCGGCAGCTCGAGGTGCACGCGGAACCCGCCGCCGCGGCGGGGGCCGGTCTCGAGCGTGCCGCCGTACAGGTTGGCCCGCTCGCGCATCCCGCGCAGCCCGAACCCGGGGTCGTTCCCCGTGGCGGCGGCGCCGCGGCCGTCGTCGAGCACCTCGAGCTCGACGGTCGACGGCGTCCAGCGCACCGCGACGGTCACGGCCGGGTCGGGCCCGGCGTGCTTGCGCACGTTGGTCAACGACTCCTGGCACACGCGGTACAGGGTGAGACCCATGCCCGCGGGGAGCGTGCGCGGCTCGCCGACGCGCACCAGCGACACGCGCTGTCCCCCGTCCCGCGCCTGGGCGACGAGGTCCTCGATCTCCTCGACGCCGGGCTGCGGCGCGGGGCGCGCCTGGCGAGGCTCGTCGACGGCGCCCGACGCCGGCCGCGAGCCGCCGCCGTCGCCGGAGCCGGCGGTGAGCGCAGGCGTCGGCGCGGAGCCCGGGGCGGCCTCGACGCGTGCGGCGTCCTCGTCGTCCTGCGAGCGCAGCACGCCGAGCAGGCGGCGCATGTCCGTGAGCGCGGTGCGCCCGGTCTCGCTGATGGTGCCCAGCGCGCGCACGGCGGCCTCGGGGTCGGACGCCGCGGCGTACCGCCCGCCGTCGGCCTGCGCGACGACGATGGACAGGGAGTGCGCGACGATGTCGTGCATCTCGCGGGCGATGCGGGCGCGCTCGGCGGCGGCGGCGATCTGCGCCTGCTGGTCGCGCTCGATCTCGAGGCGGTGCGCGCGGTCGCGAAGGGCGTCCATGGTGACGCGGCGGGACCGTCGCACGAGGGCGAACGCCCAGACTGCGAGGCCGGTGACCAGGCAGAAGATGCCGACCGGGACCATCTCGAGGACGGCGGAGGCGCCCCCGCCCGAGCGGACCCCGACCGCGATCGGCAGCACGACGACGGTCCCGACCGCCGTGGAGCAGATCGCGGTGACGTGCGCCCACGTGGGGCCGTAGACCGTCACGGAGAACAACGAGACGAGGATCAGCAGGTCCCCCGGCATGATCATCGGATAGCCGGCGAGCATGTGGGCGAGCGCGACGGCGAAGACCCCGATCGCGGACGGCACGGCGCGGGTCCGCCGCCACGGCAGGGGCGCCAGCATGGCGACGGTCCAGGCGATCGAGCCGCCGCGGTTGAGGTACGGCTCGGTCGAGTAGAGGTCGGTGGCCGACGTGAGCATGAGCGCGGCGAGCAGCGCGGTCGTCGTCAGGTCGACGCCGAAGCGGTGCGCCTCGAACCAGCGCCCCATCCTCTCGATCCAGCTCATGTCCGCCAGGGTAGGTGGGCGCCACGGCGGCCGCGTCCGCCCGGGGGCGGACGGCAGGCGCGACGCGTCGTCCCCCAGGGGGACCCGACCACGCCGCACGTCGACGACGTGTGCGGCTGCCGCCGTCGCGGGCGCGGACGTGCCGGCGCGTCATCTCCATGTCACACCCGACTGGCCCGACGCGGCGTGGGGAGGGGTCCAGGACCAGCGACGTTGCCGCTAGCATGAGGGAATGACCCACGTACTGCTGGCCGAGGACGACCCGGCTATTGCCGAGCCTTTGGCGCGGGCTCTCACGCGTGAGGGTTACGACGTCATCGTGCAAGGAACTGGTCAAGGAGCCGTCGACAACGCCGGGAACGCGGACATCGTCGTCCTCGACCTGGGCCTTCCGGACATGGACGGCCTGGACGTGGCGCGGGAGATCCGTGGCTCCGGGCTCACCGTGCCGGTGCTGGTGCTCACGGCGCGCGCGGACGAGGTGGACCTGGTCGTCGGGCTCGACGCGGGCGCCGACGACTACGTGACGAAGCCGTTCCGCCTCGCGGAGCTGCTCGCCCGCGTCCGGGCGCTGCTGCGTCGCACGCACGGCGAGACGGGCGAGGACGAGGAGCTGCGCGCACAGGACGTGCGGGTCGACGTCTCCGCGCACCGCGCGTTCCAGGGCGACCGCGAGCTGCACCTGACCACCAAGGAGTTCGACCTGCTCAAGGTGCTGGTCGCGAACGCCGGGTCGGTCGTGGTGCGCGACACGCTGATGCGGGACGTCTGGGGCTCCGACCCGGTCGGATCCACCAAGACGCTCGACATGCACGTGTCGTGGTTGCGCCGCAAGCTCGGCGACGACGCCAACGCCCCGCGCTACGTCTCCACCGTGCGAGGGCTCGGGTTCCGCTTCGAGCTCGGCGCGAGCTGACGCCGACGGGACAGGGCTGACGTCGTGCGTCGCCGCGTCCTGCTGGCGACCATCTCCGCGGTCGCCGTCGCCGTGCTCCTGCTCGGCGTCCCCCTCGGCATCTTCGGGGCCAGGTACGTCCTGGCCACCGAGGAGCAGCGCGTCACCAACCGGGTGGACACGCTCGCGCGCAGCGTCGACAACACCATCGAGCGGGGCGACGTCGTCGAGGAGGCGACGGTGCAGCGCGCGGCCGAGGGCAGCGAGGGCGACCTGCCCGCGTACGTCGTCGTGACCCTCCCGGACGGCACCCAGCTGACGGCGGGCGAGCCGGTCTCCCCGCCGACGATCGACAAGGCGAAGCTCACCGACAAGAACGTCGGTGTGTCGATGACGGTGTCGGCCATCGGCGCGTACGTGAAGTCCGCGCAGACGGTGGTGCTGGTCGTCATCGCGGGCATCGTCGCGATCGCGGCCGGCATCGCCGTGGCGGTGTGGCAGGCGAACCGGCTGTCCGCGCCGCTGGTCTACCTCGCGGCGTCCGCGGAGCAGCTGGGGTCGGGACAGGTGCGCCCGCGTCTCGAGCCGTCGGGCGTCGAGGAGATCGACCTCGTCGCCGCGGAGCTCGCCCGGTCCGCCGACCGGCTCGCCGGCCGGCTCGCGGCCGAGCGGCAGTTCACCCAGGACGCGTCGCACCAGCTGCGCACACCGTTGACGGCGCTCACGATGCGGCTCGAGGAGATCACGCTCGCCTCCGACGACCCCGAGGTCGTCGAAGAGGCGCGCATCTCGCTGGAGCAGGTGGAGCGGCTGGTCACCGTCGTCGACGACCTGCTCGCCGCGTCGCGCCGGTCGCAGGGCGGCACGACGGAGGCCGTGGTGCTGGCCGACGTCGTGCACCAGCAGGAGGAGGAGTGGGCTCCGACGTTCGAGCGTGCCGGGCGCCGGCTCGTCATCGAGGTCCCCGACGGGATGCAGGTGCTCGCGACACCGGGTGCCCTGGCGCAGATCATCGCCACCCTGCTGGAGAACTCGCTCAAGTACGGCGACGGGACGACGACGGTGCGCTCGCGCCCGTCGGGCACGACCGGCGCGGTCGCGATCGAGGTCGCCGACGAGGGCGAGGGCGTGGCCGACGACGTCGCGACGCGCATCTTCGAGCGTGGCACGACGACGGGCGGCAGCACGGGCCTCGGGCTCGCGCTGGCGCGTGACCTTGCCGCCGCCGACGGCGGGCGGCTCGACCTGGTGCAGCGCCGGCCCCCGGTCTTCGCGCTCTTCCTCGCGGGCGTGCCGCGCACGCTCGATCCGCACATGGTGCTGCCGCCGGGCACGACGATCTCGTCGCGCGGTCGCCGGCGGGGCTGGCTGCACCACCACGACTGAGCCGGCCGGCCCGGTGGGGACGGGCGCGCACCGGCGGCCGGTATTCTCGATGTCCGTGACCGGACCCACCTCAGCCTCAGCCAGCCCGTCCAGCGCAGCCCCTGTCGTCGCCGTCGTGGGAGGCGGCCAGCTCGCCCGCATGATGGCCCCGGCCGCCGCCGAGCTGGGTGTGGGCCTGCGGGTGCTGGTCGAGGACCCGGCGTCCTCGGCCGCCCAGGTGGTCACGGACGCGCCGGTCGGCGTGGCGAGCGACGACGCCGCGATCCGCGCCCTCATCGCCCCCGGCGACGGGCGGGCCCCGGCCGCGGTGCTCACGTTCGAGCACGAGCACGTGCCGAACGCGCTGCTGCAGGACCTCATCGACCACGGCACGCCCGTGCGCCCCGGCCCGGACGCGCTGGTCCAGGCGCAGGACAAGATCGTCATGCGGCGCCGCCTCACCGCGCTGGGTCTGCCGTGCCCGCGCTGGGCCGCGCTGCCGACGGACCCGGCCGCCGCGCGCGACGCGCTCGCCGCCTTCCTCGCCGAGGAGGCCGGCCACGAGGCCGTGGTGAAGACGTCCCGCGGCGGCTACGACGGGAAGGGCGTGCGCGTCGTCGCGTCGCCCGACGACGTCGCGGACTGGCTGCAGGCCGCGGCCGACGGCGCCCCGCCGCTGCTGGTGGAGCGGAAGGTGCCGTTCGTCCGCGAGCTCGCGGCGCTGGTCGCCCGCCGCCCGTCCGGCGAGGTGCGCACCTGGCCCGTCGTCGAGTCGGTGCAGCGCGACGGCGTCTGCGCCGAGGTGGTCGCGCCCGCCCCCGATCTCGACCCGGCGGTGGACGCCGAGGCGCGCCGGATCGCCGTCGCGGTCGCGGAGGGGCTCGGCGTCACGGGCGTCCTCGCCGTCGAGCTGTTCGAGACCCGGGAGGCCGACGGCACCGCCGCGGTGTGGGTCAACGAGCTCGCGATGCGTCCCCACAACTCGGGTCACTGGACCATCGACGGCGCCGTGACGAGCCAGTTCGAGCAGCACCTGCGCGCGGTGCTCGACCTGCCGCTCGGCGACACCGCCGCCCGCGCGCCCTGGACCGTGATGGCGAACGTGCTCGGCTCGAGCCTCGACGCCCTCACCGACGCGCTGCCCGACGTCCTCGCGCGGTTCCCCGACGCGCGCGTCAACCTGTACGGCAAGGGCATCCGCCCGGGCCGCAAGCTCGGGCACGTCAACGTCAGCGGCTCCGACCTCGACGAGGTCCGCCGTCGGGCGCTCGACGCCGCCGCGCTGCTGCGCGGCGAGGCCCTCACCACCAGCAACCCGATCACCAAGGAGCACGCATGAGCACGCCCGCCGTCGGCATCGTCATGGGGTCGGACTCGGACTGGCCGGTGATGGAGGCCGCCGCCGACGCGCTGGCCGAGCTGGGCGTCGAGGTCGAGGTCGACGTGGTCTCGGCGCACCGCATGCCGACCGAGATGATCGACTACGGCCGCACCGCCTCGGAGCGAGGGCTGCGTGCGATCGTCGCGGGCGCCGGCGGCGCCGCGCACCTGCCCGGGATGCTCGCCGCGGTGACGCCGTTGCCGGTCATCGGGGTGCCCGTGCCGCTGCGCCACCTCGACGGCATGGACTCGCTGTTGTCGATCGTGCAGATGCCCGCCGGGGTGCCCGTCGCGACGGTGTCGATCGGCGGGGCGCGCAACGCGGGCCTGCTCGCCGCGCGCATCCTCGCCGCGGGCACCGACGCCGAGTCGCTCGCGCTGCGCGAGCGGATGGTCGCGTTCCAGGCCGAGCTCGGTGACGTCGCCCGCGCCAAGGGGGAGAAGCTGCGCGCCGCCCGCGAGGGTGCGCGCCGCACCGGCTTCTCGGCGTGACGGCGGGCTTCGGGGTCAGCCCTCGACGCGTTCGCCCACGGTGTGCACCACCGTCACCTTCGGGTCCCAGGGCACGAGCTCGTCGACCGAGGCCTGCAGCGCGCCGATGTCGGGCAGGTCGCCCGGGCCGCGGACGTCGACGACGAGGTCGGTGCCCTGCCAGGTGACGTCCTCGACCGCCGCGTCGGGCGTGCCCACGAGCCACGACTCGGCGGCCGCGCGTACCTGCGCCGCCCAGAGCTCCGCGAGCGTGGCCTGCACGGTGTTGGCGATCATCGGCACCGCCACCACGACGACGGCCGCCGCGCCGAGCAGGACGGCGCGCCGCGGGCGGCGTCGGCGGCCCTCGTCCTCCCGCTCCTGCGCGGCGTCGGAGGCGTAGCCGGCGCCGGTGAACACCACCGTGGACGCGACCACGAGGGCGACCACGTTGGACCCGAAGAGCAGGAGGGCGCCCGCGGCCAGGGTGGGCTCGCCCGCACCGAGGCACACCCCGACGACGCCGAGCGGCGGCACCAACGAGATCGCGATCGCGATGCCGGGCAGCACGTCGCCGAGATCGCGTCGGGCGAGGGCGATCGCGCCCGCGAAGCCGGTGGCGAACGCCGCGACGAGGTCGCCCACCCCGGGTGACGTGCGGCCGGTGACCTGAGAGTTCGTCACCACGTCGGACGTCTGCGGCAGCCCGAGGGCGACGAGCCAGCCGACCAGCACCACCACGGCCATCCCGCCGAGCGCGTACAGCGCGGAGCGACCCACCAGCCGGCCCTGCCCGGTGACGACGCCGAGCCCGACACCGAGGATGGGTGTCGACAGGGGAGCGATGATCATCGCGCCGATGACGGTCGCGGTGGAGTCCGTGATCACGCCGGCGATCGCGATGATCCCGGACAGGACGAGCATCGCCCAGAACGCGGACCGCTTGGCGCGCACGTCCCCGGAGGACAGGTCGAGGCGGTCCGACAGCTCGGCGAGGTCGCGCCGCTGCGCGGGAGGCACCACGAGGCCGAGGAAGCGGAGCCGGCGGCCCTCCGGTGCGGGTGCGACGTCGGGGAGCGGGGTCGCGGTCATGGCGCCTCCGGGCAGGTACGCGCCCGGCGGGCGGCCGGGCAGCCCGGGCACGGTGCACCGCGGCGAGCACAGTATGCCGCGCGTGCCGTCGTCCGGCGAGGTGGTGCGGGACTACCTCGGCGGGGCCCGTACTACCTCGGCGTCAGCCGGGCATGCCCCCGACGGTGCTGCCGGGCTTGAGCTCGCCGTCGCGGACGTCGGCCCAGAACTGGTCGACCTTGTTCTCGTCGAGCAGCACGGACGACCCGACGTCGGGGCGCGGGGTGTAGCCGGGGTCCGCGATCGGCGGGGTGCCGGTGACGCCCTCGGGACCGGTGGCCGCCTTGAAGGCCAGGCCGAGGCGGCCGAGGTCGACGATGCCCGTCTTCTCGTCCACGGTGAGCGCGTCGGTGCCGGCGTTGACGAGCTGCACCTGATTGACCGGGTTCAGCAGCACGCTCGGCTTGACGACCTTCGCGGCGACGGCGGCGATGACCTGCTGCTGCCGCTCCGCCCGGCCGATGTCGCCCTTGGGGTCGGAGTAGCGCATGCGCGAGAACGCCAGCGCCGTCTCCCCGTCGGCCACGTGGCAGCCGGCCTCCCATTCCATGCCGCTCTTGGGGTCGTCGACGTCGTCGTCGTAGCAGAGCTCGACGCCGCCGACGGCGTCGACGATCTCCTCGACGCTGCCGAACCCGACCTCGACGTAGTGGTCGACGGTCAGGCCCGTGAGCCCTTCGACCGTCTCGACGAGCAGCGGGGCGCCGCCGAAGGAGTACGCCGCATTGATCTTGTTCGGGTCGTGGCCCGGGATCTCCGTGTACGTGTCGCGGGGGATCGAGATGAGCGACGCCGGCCCGCTTCGCGGCTTCTGCAGCACCATGATCGTGTCGGTGCGGGCGCCCTCGGTGCCGTCGTCGGCGACGCTGCCCGTGCCGCGGGCGTCCGACCCGGCGAGCAGGTAGGTGGTGCCGGGCGTGCCCTCGGCGTCGGACAGGGCGTCGACGTGCTGGATCTTGCCGTTCGCCCAGACGACCAGTCCGATCGGCCACGCGAGGACCAGCACCAGCAGCAGCACGAGGACGAGGCCCGCGACGCGGCCCTTGCGCACGCGGAACCCGCCGCCCCCGGCGGTGGCCGCGGCGGCGCCCCCGCCCCTGCCGGGCGGGGGAGTGCGCTGCGCCTGGCCCTGGGCCGAGGCGGGCATCACGCGGGTCCCCGAGCCCTGCCGGGCCTGGGGAGCGCGCGACTGCGGCGCGCGGGAGGCCGGGGCCGACGCCGAGGAGCCGCGGGGCGCGTAGGACCGGGGCTTCTGCTGGGCACCGCCGCGCCGCTCGGGCGGCGTCGTCGGGATCTCGCGCGACGACTGCCGCCGCACGCGCGGCTCGACCGGGGCGGCGTCGTCGCGCCGGCCCACGCGGCCACCGGTCGGGGGAGCGGACGGGCGGGAGCCGCCGCCCACGGGAATCGCGTCGCCGGAGCCGCTGGGCCGGTCGGACCGGCCGCCGGACGGCGTGAAGCTCGGCGGGATGCGCTGGTCGTCGTTGCTCATGGTTCCCCCGCGCTCATCCGCACACCGACGTCACGTCGGCGCCCGTGAACGCCTCCTCGCCGGCGTCGCGGGTCCGCTTCGGCTCGGGGTCCTTCTCGCCCTTGCCGGAACCGTCCTCGGCGGCCTCGTCGTCCTGCGTGCCCGTGCCGGGCTCGTCGTCGGCCACCGGGGTGGCGTCGACGTCGCCGGCGGCCTCGGCGTCCTGCGTGCCGGCGTCGTCCTTCGCGCCGTCCTTCGTCGCGCCGTCCTTGGCGCCGTCGGACTCGGGCTCGATCGCGTCGCTCAACGGCTTGTCGTTGTAGAGGTTCTTCCAGACCTCGTCCGCCTCGTCGGTGAGCAGGACGTTCGCCGCGTTGTTCGGGTCGTACTCGTACGGCGCGGTCATGAACGCGATGGTGTCAGGGCGGACGTTGCGCGCGCTGTACGCGAGCCCGGCGAGTCCCTGGATGGAGGCGAAGTTGCTGCTCATCGTCATGGAACCGGTGACGGCGCCGAGGAACTTCAGCGACTTCGTCGGGTCCGCGAGCGTGCCGGCGCTGAGCACCTGGCGGGCGAGGGCCGCCAGCAGCTCCTGCTGGCGGCCGATGCGTCCGAGGTCCGAGCCGTCGCCGAGGCCCTTCTTGCCGGAGCGGGCACGGGCGTACTTGAGCGCGGTCTCGCCGTCCAGCTCCTGCACGCCGGCGGACAGGACGAGGTTGTCGGCCTTGGGGGCGTCGATGTCCTCGGGGATGCAGAGCTTCACCCCGCCGAGTGCGTTGACCATCTTCTCGAAGCCCGCGAAGTCGACGACGACGAACCCGTCCATCTGCACGTCGGTGATGGTCTCGATCGTCTTCATCGTGCACAGGGCGCCGGACTCGACGTCGCCTCCCGTCATGACGCCCTGGGCGAAGGCCGCGTTGAACTTCGAGGAGTAGACGGGTGACGTCTCGCCGCCCGAGGAGGTGGGGCACGACGGCACGTCGACGGTCGTGTCGCGGGGGATGGACAGCATCTCCACGCGGGACCGGTCGGACGAGATGTGCATGATCATCGTCGTGTCCGAGCGCGCGCCCTGGGTGCCGTCGCCGACGATGTCGGCGTTGTCGCCGCCGCGGCTGTCGGAGCCCATGAGCACGATGTTCAGCGGCATGTCCGCGTTCGGGTCCTCCGGCATCTTCTTCTCGGGGCGGTTCTCGCCGAGCAGCTTGTCGGAGTCGACGGCGGTGATGTTCCCGGTGAGCTTCACCGCCGCGGTCGCACCGCCGACGGCGACGAACGCCAGGACCGCGGTCAGCCCCATCCCCAGGGTGCGCGCGACCGTGTGCCGGCGCAGCGCGCGGGCGTGCGAGGGCCCCGTGGTCGTGCCGGGGCGCGAGGCGACGTGGCGTGGGGTGGTGCGGGTCACGGGAAGCGAGCATAGAGGGTCGGTGTTACGCCGCTGCGGTGCCCGAGGACCGGGACGGTAGAGGAAATGTGTGGGTCGAACGTCGGCCCAGGTCCGCGGCCCCTCGGGGGACGGCAGGTGAAGAACGGGCGAACGCTCGCGCCCGAGGTGCGGCGGCACGGGGCCGGCGGGCACGTCGTGGGAGACACTGTGGTCGTGACGGACACGACGCCGCACGCGCGCCCGGCTCCCGCGGCGACCGGCACCCATGATCCCCGCACGGGCACCGCGCGGCCCTCCGCCGGCCGGCGCTATCGGCGCGCCGTCGCCGTGCTCACGCTGGTCGTGGCGGCGTGGACGGTGGTGTGGGCCGCGGTCACGCCGATGTTCCGCTCGCCCGACGAGCAGAACCACGTCAACAGCGTGCTGCGGATCGCGTACGGCGGCGGCTGGCCGCCCCCCGGCGACGCCTACTTCTCCCCGGCGATCGCGCAGGCCGTCGACGAGGCCGGGTACCCCGCCGACCTTCCAGGCCGGTGGCGGCACCGCGAGGACGCGCGCCAGTTCGTCGACGTCGTGCCCGTGCCGCGGGAGGACCGCACCCGGCTGGACGCCGGCAACGCCCTCGGTGACGCGACGTCGGGCACCGAGGTGGACCAGATGACGCAGCACCCGCCCCTCTACTACGCGCTCGGCGCGGGCGTGCTGCATGCGACGGGGCTGACCGACGCGCGCTGGGACCAGGTCACGCTCGCGCTGCGCCTGCTGGACGCGCTGCTCCTCGCGCTCGTCGTGCCGCTCGCCGCCGAGTCGGCGCGGCGCGCCACCGGGTCGCCGTCGGCGGGGCTGGTGGCGGGGGCGTTCCCCCTCCTCCTGCCACAGCTCGGGCACGTCATGGGAGCCGTGAACAACGACGCCCTCGTGGTCCTCGCGTGCGCCGCCGCGACCTACCTCGCCGTGCGGGTGGTCACGGGGGACCTGCGCTGGCGCGTGGCCGTGGCGATCGGCGTCGTCCTCGGCCTGGGGATGCTCACCAAGGTGATGCTCGCGTTCGCGGTGCCCATGGTCGTCGCGGCGTACGCGCTCGCGCGCGGCCGCCGCTGGCCCGGCCGGCTCGGCCGCCTCGCCGTCGCCGGCGGCGTGACGCTCGTCGTCGGCGGGTGGTGGTGGGTGCGCAACGTGGTCACCCTCGGCGCCGTGCAGCCCGTCGGCCGGCCCCGTGAGCTGAGCATCCTCGCGACCGTGCCCGACGCCGACGTCCCGTCGATCATCGCGGGCCGGCTCGCGCAGTCGTTCTTCGGGAACCTGTCGTGGCTCGAGGTGCACGTCGCCGGCGCGTGGGTGGTCTGGGGCACCGTGGCGCTGGCGGCGGCCGCGCTCGTGGCACTCGTCCTGCCGGGCGCGCGCCGGACCGCCGTCGTCGTGCTGCTCACTCCCGCCGCGCTCGCGGCGGGCGTCGCGTACAACGCCTGGGACTTCCACTCCGAGACCGGCCGCCTGGTCGCGATCCAGGGGAGGTACGTCTTCGGCGGCGTCGTCGCGCTCGCGACGGCGGTGGCGATCGCGGCCTGGCAGCTCGCGCGGCGGTCGGACCGGCGCCTCGCGCGCGGCGTGCCCGTCGTCGTGACGCTCGCCCTGGCCGCCGCCGTCGGCGGCCTGCTCTGGGCGTTCGACGCCTTCTACCGCGGGCCCGGCGAGACCTTCGGCGACGCCGTGGACCGATGGCTGGCCTGGAGCCCGCTGCCCGAGCCCGCGCTCGTCGCCCTGCTGGCCGTCGCGGCCGCCGTGCTGCTCGGCGGCCTGGTCGTCGGGCTCCTGTGGCCCCGTAGACTCGCGGCGTCGTCGATCGACCCGGCCCCCGGCACCCTGCCGCCGGCGGTCCCCGGCGCCCCGAAGGATGCGCGATGAAGCTCTTCGTCCAGATCCCGTGCCTCGACGAGGCCGGGACGCTCCCGCTCGTGCTCGCGACGATCCCGAGCGAGGTCGAGGGGTTCGACAGCGTCGAGGTCCTCGTGATCGACGACGGGTCGACGGACGGTACGGCGGAGGTCGCGCGCCGCCTCGGCGTGCGGCACGTCGTGCGGCACACCAGCACGAGGGGGCTGGCGCGGTCGTTCCGCGACGGCGTCGACTACGCGCTCGCCCACGGGGCCGACGTCGTGGTCAACACGGACGGCGACAACCAGTACCCGTCGGAGCGCATCGGCGACCTCGTCGCGCCGATCCTGGCGGGAGAGGCGGACATCGTCGTCGCGGACCGCCAGACCGCGACGATCGAGCACTTCTCCCCGTTCAAGAAGCGGATGCAGCGGTTCGGCAGCCGCGTCGTCAGCGCGGCCGCCGGGACGTCGCTGCCCGACGCCGCGAGCGGCTTCCGCGCGTACTCGCGGGCGGCCCTGCTGCGGCTGAACGTCGTGACCCAGTTCAGCTACACCATGGAGACGATCATCCAGGCGGGGAACAAGCGCCTGCGGATCGCGAGCCTGCCGATCACCACCAACGCGAAGACGCGCGAGTCGCGGCTGTTCACCAACATCTGGCAGCACATGAGCCGGTCCGGACGGGCCATCGTGCGCTCGGCGATCATGTTCCGCCCGTACCTGGTGTTCCTCACGCTCTTCGCGGTGTTCTTCGTCGCGGCGGCCGTGCCCGCGGTCCGCTTCCTGGTCTTCCTCGCCCAGGGGGACGCCGGCGGCCACGTGCAGTCGCTCGTCTTCGCCGGCGCGATGCTCGTCGGCGCACTGCTGTGCCTCGCGCTGCTCGTCATCGCCGACCTGCTGCGCACCAACCGCACCCTGATCGAGGAGACCCTCGAGCGGGTCAAGGAGCTCCAGTACGGCCCGCGGCCCGACGACGGCGCCCGCGACGGCGCCGCGGCCGTCGTCACCCGTGACGCGGCGCGGCACGACGCGCGGGACGACGAGGACGCGCACGCGTGATCGTCGCGTTCGGCACGTACGACGCCGCCCGCCACCCGCGCGTCGGCGTGCTCGTCGCCGGGCTGCGCGCCCGCGGCTACTCGGTCCGCGAGCTCGACCGCCCGCTCGGCCTGAGCACCGCCGAGCGCGTGCGGATGCTGCGCCAGCCGTGGCGCCTGCCCGGCCTGCTGGTGCGGATGCTGCAGTGCTGGGCGCTGCTCGTGGGCGACGTCGCGCGGCACCGGCGGGCGCACGGCCGCCCGGACGCGGTGCTCGTCGGCTACCTCGGCCATTTCGACGTCGTGCTCGCCCGCCTGCTGTTCGGCCGCACCCCGGTGCTGCTGGACCACCTCGTCTTCGCGGGGGACACCGCCGCCGACCGCGGCGTCCGCGGGGCGCGGGTCACGCTGCTGCGCGGCCTGGACCGGGTCGCCACGTCGTGCGCCGACGTCGTGCTGCTGGACACCCCCGAGCACCTGCGGATGCTCGGCGAGCTCGTCCCCTCCCGCGCCGCCCGAGGGCTCGTCGTGCCCGTCGGGGCGCCAGAGCCGTGGTTCGACGCCGCCCGCACCGACGGGGCCGCGCCGGACGACGCCCGGCCCCTGCGCGTCGTCTTCTTCGGCCTGTTCACCCCGCTGCAGGGCACCGACGTGCTCGCCGACGCGCTGGCCGTGGCGCTGCCGCGGGCGGCCGCGGAGGCCGCGCGCGGCGGGCGGGGGCTGGAGGTCACGCTCGCGGGGTCCGGCCAGGACCTGCCGGCCGTGCGCGACCGGCTGCGCGGCACGCCCGGGATCACCTGGCACGACTGGGTGGAGCCGGCCGACCTGCCCGCCGTCGTCGCCGCCCACGACGTCTGCCTCGGCATCTTCTCCGCCACCCCCAAGGGGCTGCGCGTCGTGCCGAACAAGGTGTTCCAGGGCCTCGCGGCCGGCTGTGTGGTGGTCACCTCCGACACGGAGCCGCAGCGGCGGCTGCTGGGCGACCACCTGGAGCTCGTCCCGCCCGCCGACCCCGCGGCGCTCGCCGACCGGCTGCTCGCCCTGCGCGATCCGGCCACCCTCGCCGCAGCGCGCGCCCGCGCGGCGGCCGGGCGGGACCTCGCCAGGCCCGCCGCCGTCGCCCGTCCGCTGGCCCGGCTGCTCGCGGAGCGCGGGGTCCGGCCGTGACGGGCGGTGCGGCGGGGGGTGCGGCGGGCGAGGCCGGCGCGTCGACCGGGCGGCTCACCCGGGTGCTCGCGGTGCTGCGGTCCCCGTGGGTGCGCTGGGGATTCCTCGTCCTCGCGCTGGGGCTGGCGGTGTACGCCGTCGTGGCGGCGGGGGACGACCTCGCCCGCGCGGCGGCCGAGCTCTCCTGGCAGCGGCTCGCCGTCGCGCTGGTGCTGTCCGTGGCCTTCGTGCTGTGCACCTTCGTGTCGTGGCGGGTCGTGCTCGCCGACCTGGGCGCCCCGACCGGCCTGCGGGTCGCGCTGCGGGTGTTCGGCCTCAGCCAGCTCGGCAAGTACGTGCCGGGCGGGGTGTGGAACGTGGTCGCGGCGGCCGAGCTCGGCGTCGACCACGGCATCGCGCGTCGCACCTCCGTGACGACGACGGCGGTCGCGACCCTCGTCGGCGTCGTCTCCGGGGCGGTCGTGGGGCTGGTCGCGCTGCCGTTCGTCGCGACCGGTGCGCTCGGAGCCGCCGGGCCCGTCCTGTGGGCGCTGCCCGCCGTCGCCGTCGTCCTGCTGCCGCCCGTGCTGAACCGTCTGGTCGCGTGGGCGCTGCGCATCGCGCGGCGGCCCCCGCTCGACCGCCCGCTCGGGTGGCGCGGGCTCGGCGCCGCCACGCTGTGGTCCGTCGCCGGGTGGTTGCTCGCCGGAGCGCAGGTGTGGGTGCTGGCCGTCGGCCTCGGGATGCCCCTCGACGCGCAGGGTGTCGCGCTCGCCGTCGGCGGCTACGCGCTGGCGTGGGTGGTCGGCTTCCTCGTCGTCGTCGTGCCCGCCGGCGCCGGCGCGCGCGAGCTGGTGCTGCTCGCGGTGCTGGCCGGGGCGCTGCCGCACGCCGCGGTGCTGCTGCTGGTCCTGGTCAGCCGCGTGCTGGTGACGCTCGCCGACCTCGCCCTCGCCGGGCTCGGGGCGCTCGCCCGGCCCAGGTAGCGCCCCGGGGAGGCGCCGCCCCCGCGGCGGGGCGCGGTGCCGCCACGGTCGTCGTGCTGGCAGGCTGGCCCCGGCCGACCATGTAGCCGTATGTAGCCGCACGAAGCCGCATGAGGCCGCTGGAAGCCGCTGCCCGAGCCGTCGAGGACGAAGGAACGCCCGTGCCGAACCCCACCGCCGCCCTGCCCCCGCTCACGCTGTACGGCAGCCTGCGGTGGGACGTCGTGGAACCGCTGCTGCCGGGGGCCGCCGGCCGCGTGCTCGAGGTGGGCTGCGGCCAGGGCGCCGTCGGCGTCCGGCTCGCCGCCCGCGCCGCGGCGTACACGGGCGTCGAGCTCGACGCGGACAGCGCGCGCACCGCCGAGCAGCGCCTCGTCGAGGCGGGGGTGCCGGGCACGGTCGTGCACGGCCCGCTCGACTCCCTGCCCGCCGCCGAGCGCTTCGACCTCGTGTGCGCGTTCGAGGTGATCGAGCACGTCGAGGACGACGCCGCGGCCCTGGCCGAGTGGGCCGCGCGGCTGCGGCCCGGCGGCACGCTGCTGCTGTCCACGCCGGCCTGGCAGCGCCGGTACGGCCCGATGGACGAGGCCGTCGGGCACTTCCGCCGCTACGACCCGGCCGCCCTCGTGGCGCTGCTGCGCGACGCCGGCCTCGTCGACGTCGGCCTCCGCCTGTACGGCGTCCCGCTCGGGTACGCGCTGGAGGGGGCGCGCAACCAGCTCGCCCGCCGGCGGCCCGGCCTGCGCGAGGAGGGCAGCACCGCCGACCGCACCGCCCGCAGCGGGCGGCTGTTCCAGCCGTCGACGGCCGCGCAGGGCTCGCTCGTGGCCGCGGCGACCTGGCCGTTCCGCGTCGCGCAGCGCGCGTTCCCCCGCACCGGCACCGGTCTGGTCGCCTGGGGGCGTGCCGCGTCCTGAGCCGGGGCGCTGCGGGTTGCCGTCAGGCCGTGATGCGCTCGGTCTCGCGCAGGCGGTCGAGGCGGGCCCGGTCGGCGGCGAGCTCGGCCGCGGTCGCGGCGGAGGCGAGCACCACCGAGCCGTCGGCGGCCCAGACGGCGAGCAGCTCGCGCAGCAGGGCGCCGAGCGGGCGGGCGCCGTCGACGAGCACGCGGGCCCCCGGGGTGCCGTCGGCGGGCACCAGGTCCGCGAAGGTGACGTGGCCCGTCGCCGTGCCGTCCTCGAGCGCCACGGCGGTCGGGTCGGTCTCGGGCGACCACCCGATGACGTCGCCGTACGTCATCACGGCGCCCGCGGCGTCGACGGCGCCGGGCGGCAGGTCGCCGTCGAACGAGCGCGCGAGAGCGGGCAGCGCGACCGCGACGAGGTCGGCGGCGCCCGGGCCGGACGACACGGCGGCCCAGGCGGCGGGTCGCGAGGTGACGACGACGTCACCGCCCGCCGCGGGGGAGTCGCCCGCGAGCTCCACGGTGGCGCCGCAGCGCCACGCGGCCAGCGCCCAGAGCACGCCGCGCCAGTGTGCCGGCAGGTCGAGCGTCACGACCGTGCCGGGCGCGGCGTCGAACTCCTCCACGAGCAGGTTCACGGTCTTGCTCACCCAGTTCTGCAGGACGGCGCCGGAGAGCTCGACGCGTTCGCCCCCGTCGCCGTACCAGGTGAGGCGGGGACGCCCCGGGTCCGACAGGACGAGATCCATCATCTGAGAGATCGTCGTGGGGGTGCGGCCGGCGGCGGGGAGCGGATTCACGCAGGTCAGCCTACGAGTGCCCGGGCTAGCACAGGGAGCCACGCTTGTGAATGGGCAGTGGAGATCGCAATCACTAGCACATTTCGACTTGACGCCTTCGAAGGACACGCGTGTAATTCCAGGTATGCAGTTTCCCTAGAGAACGGCATGGAGGGGCACGCCATGTGGAACTTGCTCGATGGGGACCGGGGGGTCTTCCCGTCAGACGTCGGCCATGAGCCCGAGCGCGTGGCGCCGGTGCTCCCGCTGTTCGGCGACGCTACGGCCGACGACGAGACTCTCCTCGGGTGGCAGGAACGAGCCCTGTGCGCCCAGACCGACCCGGAGGCCTTCTTCCCGGAGAAGGGCGGGTCCACGCGTGAGGCCAAGAAGGTCTGCACGTCCTGTGAGGTCCGGGCGGAATGCCTGGACTATGCGCTCGCGAACGACGAGCGGTTCGGCATCTGGGGCGGGCTCTCCGAGCGGGAGCGTCGCAAGCTGAAGCGCCGCGCCGTCTGACCCGTCTCCCGGCGGGATATCCGGCCCGACACGCTCGGGCCGGATATCCCACGACCGGATCGGGGCCCGTCGCATCATGGCGGGCAGGATGACAGTCGAGCACCCGATCCCAGCCCGCCCCGGCGGGGAGGTCGCCCCCGCGGGCGCGACCGTCGCCGTCGCGCCCGCCGGCGACCGTACGCTCGACGGCACCGGCGCCGTCCCCCTGGTGGTCACGGTGACGGCCGTGGTCGTGACCCGTGGCCGCACCCGCTTCCTCGACGCCACCCTCGACGCGCTCGCGCGGCAGGAGCGTGCCGCGGACGAGGTCGTGGTGGTCGACGTCGGCGCGTCGGAGTCCACCGCGCACCCCGACCTGCGCCTCGGCGGCGCCCGCTTCGTCACGGCGGCGGGGGTCCGTAGCCTCGGCGAGGCGGTGGACCGCGCCCAGGAGGTCGTCGGCGTCCCCGAGACCGGCTGGCTGTGGATCCTGCACGACGACTCCGCCCCCGAGCCCGACACCCTGTCCCGCCTGCTGCGCGCCGTCGAGCACTCGAGCGCCGTGGCGGTCGCGGGCTGCAAGCAGCGCCGCTGGCCGGTCGCCCCCGACGGCACCCCCGGCCCCGACGCGAGCATGCTGATCGAGGTGGGCAGCACCGTCTCGCCGCTCGGTCGACGCATGACGAGCGTCGACGACACCGAGATCGACCAGGGGCAGCACGACGCCCGCGAGGACGTCCTCGCGGTCGGGCTGGCGGGCGCCCTGGTGCGGGCGCACGTCTGGGCGGAGCTGGGCGGCACCGACCCGGAGCTCGGACCGTTCGGCGACGGGCTCGACCTGTGCCGGCGGGCCCGGCTCGCCGGCCACCGCGTGGTCGTGGTGCCCGACGCCGTCGTGAAGCACGCGCAGGCCTCCCTGCTCGGCCTGCGCGGACGCGAGACCCCGACCCCCGACCTCGAGGCGTCCCGCTACGCCCGCCGTCGCAGCCAGCTCTACCTGCGGCTCGTCGAGACGCCGCTGCCCCTGCTGCCGTTCGTCTGGCTCGCCACCCTCCTGTGGGCACCGTTCGCGGCCATGTACCGGCTGGCGCTCAAGCGGCCCGCGCACGCCCGGGACGAGCTCGTCGCGGCCGTGGTGACGGCGCTGCGCCTGGTGCCGCTCTACCGTGCCCGACGGCGCTCGGCCCGCACCCGGCGCCTCCCGCGCCGCGTGCTGACACCGCTGCTCGGCACGTGGCGGCAGGTGGCCGGCGAACGCCGGGACGCGCGCCTGGCCCGCGCCGAGGCGCAGCGCGCCCGGTGGGCGCCGAGCGAGCTGGAACGGGCCGACCTGCGGCGGCTCGGGCGCACGCGCCGCACGGTGCTGGCCGTCGTGGTGCTCGCCGTGGTGGCGCTCGACGTCGCCCTCTTCGGACCGTGGCAGGGCGTGCTGGCCGACGGCGGTCGCGTCGTGGGCGGCGGGCTGCTCCCGGCGCCCGGCACCGTGGGCGACGTGTGGGAGGCGGCGACGTCGGGCTGGGTGCGCGACGGCCTCGGGGTGCGCGCGCCCGCCGACCCGCTGCTCATGCCGCTCACCGCGTTCGCCGTGCTGGGCGGCGGGCTCCAGACGGCGGTGAACGCGCTGGTCCTGGTCGCGCTGCCGCTGGCCGCCCTCGGGGGCTGGTTCGCGGCCGGCGCCCTGACGAGGTCGGTCGTGGTGCGTGCGGTGGCCGCGCTCGCCTGGGCGGCGGCGCCCGGCTTCCTCGCGTCGCTGGGCTCGGGTCGGCTCGGGGCGGTCGTCGTGCACCTCACGCTGCCGTGGCTGCTCGTCGCCGTGCTGCGCACGGTGGGCGTGCACGCGCGCGACGTCGCGCTCGCGCCCGGACGCCGGCGCGGGTCCCTGGGGGCGGCCGGTGCCGCCGGGCTGCTGCTGGCCGTCGCGGTCTGCGCCGCCCCGGTGCTGCTGCCGATCGCCGCGGTGCTGATCGGGGTCGCCGCGCTGCTGGTACGCCGCGCCCGGCGCTCGCTGCTGCTCGTGCTGCTGCCGGCCGTGGTGGTGCCGCTGCCGTTCTGGGGCGAGGTGCTCGGCACGTGGTCGGACGGCGGGTGGCGGCTGCTCGTGGCCGAGCCCGGTGCCCCGCTGGTCGCGTCCGGCACACCGACCGCGGTGGAGCTGCTGCTCGGCCTGCCCGGGGACACCGCGTGGTTCCAGCCCTGGCTCGGGGCCGATGGCGCGCTCGGGCGCGCCGCTGTGGTGGGGCCGGCCCTGCTGGGCGGCGCCGTCCTGGTGCTGGCGGCCGTCGCGCTGGTGCGGCCCAGGGCGGTGCGCGGGGTGCGCCTGGCGTGGCTCGCCGGGGCGGCGGGCCTGTCGACGGCGGTGCTCGCCGTGGCGACGGCCGTGGCGAGCGGGTCCGCGGCCGACGGCACGGCCGCGACCGTGACCGGCTGGCCCGGCGTCGGACTGTCGGTCCTGCTGCTCGCGCTGGGCGCTGCCGCGATCTGCGCGCTGCCGTCGACCGGCCGGGTGCCCACGGCGGAGCCCGTCGCCCGGGAGCCGCACGGGACGCGGCGGGCCGCGACCATGATCAGGGTGGGCGTCGTCGCCGTCGCCGTCGTGGCGCTCGCGCTGCCGGTGGCGCAGCTCGCGTCGTGGGCGCTCGGCTCCACCGGCGGACGGGTGGGCGACCTGCGCGCGGCCGAGACGGCCGTGGTGCCCGCCGTCGGTACCCAGATGCAGGGGGCGCCGCGGTCGGCCCGGGTGCTGCAGCTCGACCGTGTGCAGCCGGGCGGCGGGGCCGACGCGTCGGGCGCGGCGGTGGTCGACTACGCGCTGCTGCACGCGGACGGCACCCGGCTCGAGGACTCCTCCACCGTGGTGCGGGCGCGCGCAGCCGGCCTGGTGGGCGGCGCCGAGCGCACGGACACCGCGCTGCTGGACCAGGTCGTGGCAGAGGTCGCGACCGGGCGCTCGACCGACGTCGTCGACCGGCTCGCCGCGCTCGGCATCGGCGCCGTGCAGGTCCCCGCCGGCGGCGACGCGGAGCTCGCCACCACGCTCGACCTCGTGCCGGGCCTCGCGCGCGTGACCGAGGAGGGCACGCTCGTCTGGCGCGTCACGACCGACGGCCCGGCGCCGGGCTGGGCGACCGTGCTGAAGGCCGACGGCGCCGACAGCACCGACGACACCGACAAGGGCGGCGCACCGACCCCGTTCTTCGCCCCTGCGGCTGCGGTGCGCACCGTGCCGTCCGACGGCACGAGCGCCGGCGGGCGGCTCGCCCCGGGCGGTGACGACCGCACGCTGCGGATCGCTGAGACGGCGGACACCGGCTGGCACGCGACGCTCGACGGGCGGCGGCTCCCGGCCGTGGACGCCGGGGGGACGCAGGCGTTCACCGTCGGCCCCGAGCCGGGCCGCGTGCAGGTGTCCTTCGAGGCGCCGCACCGCTCCGCGTGGCTCGCCGCCGCCGGCCTGGTGCTCCTGGTGCACGCGCTGCTGGCGCTGCCCGTCGGACGGCGGCGGGGACGATGACGGCGCGCGAGGAGCGGCCGGAGGGGGAGCCCTCGGCGTCGACCACCGAGCAACCGACCGAGCAGCCGACGAAGCGGACCACGAAGCGGACCACGAAGCGGACGACCGGAGGGGCGGGCCAGGACGTGCGGACGACCCGGGTGCGACGCGGAGTGCGCGCGACGGCGGCGGCGGTCACCGGGGTGGCGGCCGTCGGAGCGCTGGCGGCCGTGGCCGTGCTGGGCGACCAGTGGGCGCAGTCGTGGACGGGCGCGGAGCAGCAGGCCGTGGCGGCCGGGACGCGCACGGTCGGGGTGCAGCCGGCGGACGCCACGATCGTCTGCCCGACGCCGGTCGCGCTGCCGGACGGGGCCGACGTCGGCGACCAGCAGTTCGACGCCACGCCGGTGCCGACGACCAGCGGCCTCGGGGCGCTCGTGCTGGGCGGCGCGGAGGACGGCGCCCGCACCACCGCCCTCGGCGGCAAGGACCCGGTGGCGCTCACCGGGGGAGAGGCCGCGGCCGCCTGGCAGGGCGGGGTGGACGCGACCCGCGTGCTGCGGGCGACGCCCGTGGCCGGCGAGCCGTTCCGCGGGGCCGGCACGATGGGGTCGGTGACGACCCAGGGCGACCTGCGCGGGCTCGGGGCGGGGGCCTGCACCGCTCCGTCGACCTCGCAGTGGCTCGTGGGCGGCAGCACGGAGGTGGGCTCGACCGCCACGCTCACGGTGCAGAACCCGTCGGAGCAGCCCGCCACGGTGGCCCTCGACGTGTACGGGCCGGGCGGCCCCGTCGCCCTCGGCGGCAAGGGGACGTTCACCGTCGCGCCGCACGAGCAGGTCACGACCCGGCTGGAGTCCGTGGCTCCGGAGCAGGACCGTCTCGCGGTCAACGTGCGCGCAGCGGGGGCGCGGGTCAATGCGAGCCTGCAGACCCAGGCCATCGACGGCCTGCTGCCGGCCGGGGTGGACCTGCTGACGGCCGGGGCGTCGCCGCGGGAGTCGCTCGCGGTCGGGGCGGTGGTCAGCCGGGGCGAGGCGGTGGACGACCCGCACGCCCCGCGGCTACGGCTCCTGGCCCCCGGCGAGAAGGGCGGGACGGCGCGGGTCACCGTGTACGGGCCCTCGGGGCCGGTCGTGCTGCGCGGCGCCGACGAGGTGGAGCTGGAACCCGGCGTCGTGACGGACGTGCCCCTCGGCGGGCTGCCCGAGGGCTCGTACACGGTGGTCGTCGATGCGGACGCGCCGGTCGTGGGCGCCGCACGGACGGACCAGCCGGGACAGCAGCCGGAGGACGCCGTGGTGGACGGCACCCCGTACGACGTGGCGTGGTCGGCCGCCCAGCCGGTCCGCGCGTCGGACGGCGCCGGGCCTGCGGGCCAGCTCGCGGTCCCGGGGGGCGTGCGGACAGGCCTCACGCTCGCCGCCGCGCCCGCAGACCGCGACCCCGAGGCCGACCCCGAGGGCACGGCGGGCGTCACGGTGCGGGTCTATGACGCGTCGGGGGCCGAGATCGGCAGCCACGACGTCGAGCTCGCCGCCGGTGTCACGACGCCCGTCGCGCTCGCGGACGTGGTGGCGGAGGGCACGGTGCCCGCGGGGGTGAGCGTCGACCGTGCCGACGGCGGTGGCGCGGACCTCGCCGTCACGTGGGCCGCCGTCCTGCGCGCCGACGACGGCACCGCGGCCCCCGCGACCCTGCTGGCCGCCGTCGCGCCGACGGCAGCCGTCACCACTCCCGGCGCCGTCGAGGTGCGCACCGTCGACGCCGGCTGACGACACGTCGCGGGTCAGGAGTCGTAGCCGGGGTCGATCTCCTCGGGCGTGCGGGCCAGCAGGTGCGCGACCTGCTCGACGACGACGTCGCGCACCAGGTCCGCGCGGTCGGTGTCGTCGGCGGCGCGGAAGTCCACCGGGCGGCGGTACACCACGACGCGCGCGGGCCGGCCGGACTCGGCAGGGAAGCAGCGGCCCAGCGGCACGCCGTCGGACTCCCACGGCGCGGGCTCGGACGGCGGCACGTCCTCGACGGCGAACTCCGTGCCGGCGAGCTGGGGGCCCCAGCGACGCTGCAGCAGCTCGACGACGTCGAGCACCAGGTCGTCGAACTGCTCCGCGCGGGTGCGGTACGCCGGCATGCCGGGCGGCAGGAGCGGCCCGCGCACCCCGCGGCCGCGGCGGTCGCGGCGACGCACCGGCGGGGCGGCGGCGGGGCCGGGAGCGAGGTCGGGAGCGGGGTGCGGCGCCGGACCGGGCTCGGGGCGGGGCTCGGGGTGGTGCTCGGGGCGAGGGGCGTGCTGCACCCGTCGAGCCTATGCCGGGGCCGATCCCGGCGCCGCTGCCGGGGTCACGGTGCGGTCACGACCCGTACCGACCGGCGAGCCCCGCGCACCTGGCCCGACCAGGGGCGTAGTCTCCCCGCGTGAGATCGGTGAGGCAGTGCTCGCGCACGGCATGCACGCATGCCGCCGTCGCGACGCTCACGTACGTGTACGCGGACTCCACGGCCGTGCTGGGTCCGCTCGCGCAGCACGCCGAGCCGCACAGCTACGACCTGTGCGCCCAGCACGCGGAGGGGTTGACCGCGCCCCGCGGGTGGGAGGTGGTGCGCCTCACCCCCGCGTTCGAGGAGCCGGCGCCGTCGCCCGACGACCTGTCCGCGCTGGCGGAGGCCGTCCGCGAGGCGGGGCGGGTGCGCCCGGAACCGGCGGGCGAGCCCTCGTCGGTCACCGAGACCGCCCGTCGCGGCCACCTGCGCGTGCTGCGCGAGGCCGACTGACGCGTCGCGGTCGTCCGCGCGGTCCCGTCAGGGGACCCAGGCGCACACCGCGTGCCCGGAGCCGGACAGCCTGAGCTCCCCGGCGTCGTGCGGCACGAACACGGAGCCACCGCGGTGCAGCGTCGCCGGCGCGGGGCAGCCTTCGGCGGTGAGCTTGAGGTCGCCGGAGAGGCACAGCACGATGCGGGGCCCCTCGGCGGGCAGGTCGACGTCCTCGGCGGGGTCCACGTCGGCCACCGTGAGCGCGAACTCCCGGACCGGTGCTCGGTAGGTGGTCACCTGGCCCCGCCCGCCCGCGGACCGTGTGCGGGGCGGCTGCGGCGGCCGCGGCACGAACGACGCGCACTCGACGAGCGCGGCCTCGTCGACCAGCTTCGTGGTGAGGCCCGCCCGCAGCACGTTGTCGGACGACGCCATGATCTCGACCCCGAGGCCGGACAGGTAGGCGTGCACCTCGCCCGCCGGGAGGAAGAGGCCCTGGCCGGGGTCGAGCGTGACGCGGTTGAGCAGCAGCGACGCGAGCGCGGCCGGGTCGCCCGGGTGCTGCTCGGCGAGCTGCAGCACGGTCGCGTCGGCGCGCGAGGAGGGCGAGCCCGCGGCCAGGCGTGCGGTGACGGACGCGACGGTGGCCGCGACGTCGGGCGTGGCGCCCGGGTCGCGGCGGGCGGCGACGAGGCGGGAGAACGCGGACTTCACACCGCCGGGGGACCGGTCGGCCCCCAGGACGTCGCGGACGGCGCCCACGAGGTCGCCGTCGAGCCCGTCGAGCAGGTCGAGGACGGCGCGCGGCGCCCGGAAGCCGGCCAGCCCCTCGAACTCCGTGAGCGCGACGACCATCTCGGGCTTGTGCTGGTCGTCGTGGAACGACCGGCCGGGGTCACCCGGGGGCAGGCCCTGCCGGTTCTCCCGGTTGAACCCGGCGCGCGCCGCGTGCGGCTTCGGGTGCACCTGCAGCGACAGCGCCCGCTCGGCCGCGAGGACCTTGAGCAGGTAGGGCAGCCGGGGCCCGTACTCGTCCGCGACCCGGCGGCCCAGCATCGCGTCCGGCGACGAGCGCACGAGCTCCAGCAGGGAGCCGTCGCCGTTCACCCGCGACGGCGCGCTGGGGTGGGCGCCCAGCCAGAGCTCGGCGGCCGGCGTCCCGTCGGGCCGGGTGCCCAGCAGCTCCTGGATCCGCGTGCGCGAGCCCCAGTCGGCGTGCTGGACGGTGTTCTCCAGCGGGTAGAGCTCGGGCACGGGACCACCCTTCCACACGCGCGCCCCCGCGGCGCCGCCCGGGCCGGAAGTCCGCCCGCAGAACCACCCGCTCGCGGCGGAGGGAGGCACGTACGCTGTGGGGCGTGACGATCGACCTGGCCCACATCATCAAGGCGTACGACGTGCGCGGCACCGTGCCCGACCAGCTCTCCCCGGACGTGGCCCGCGCGATCGGCAGCGCCTTCGCCCGGGTGGTGGCGGCGCCGGAGGGCGCGACCCGGGTCGTCGTCGGGCACGACATGCGCGAGTCCGGGCCGGAGCTGGTGGACGCGTTCACCGCGGGCGTCACCGCGGCCGGCGTCGACGTCGTGCGGATCGGCCTGTGCTCCACGGACGGGCTGTATCACGCGTCGGGCGCGCTGGACGCCCCGGGAGCGATGTTCACCGCGTCGCACAACCCCGCCGCCTACAACGGCATCAAGCTGTGCCGCGCGGGCGCCCGGCCCGTGGGGCAGGACACCGGCCTGGCGGACGTCCGCGAGCTCGCGCAGCGGCTCCTCGACGAGCCGGCCTCGGCCGACGAACTGGCGGCGGCGCCCGGGACGGTCGGTGACGTCGACACCCTCGCCGACTACGCGGCGTTCCTGCGCGGCCTGGTCGACGTGTCGGGGATCCGGCCGCTGAAGGTCGTGGTGGACGCCGGCAACGGCATGGCCGGGTACACCGTGCCCGCGGTGCTGGGCACGGCCGCGGGCCTGCCGGCGCTGCCGCTCGACGTCGTGCCGCTGTACTTCGAGCTGGACGGCAGCTTCCCGAACCACGAGGCCAACCCGCTGGACCCGAAGAACCTCGAGGACCTGCGGGCCGCCGTCGTCGAGCACGACGCCGACCTCGGCCTCGCGTTCGACGGCGACGCCGACCGCTGCTTCGTCGTCGACGAGCACGGCGACCCGGTCTCGCCGTCCGCGGTGACGGCGCTGGTGGGGCTGCGCGAGGTGGCCAAGGAGCTCGAGGCGGGCCGCACGCCCACGGTGATCCACAACCTCATCACCTCCCGCGCCGTGCCCGACCTGCTGCAGGCCGCGGGCGCGACGACGGTGCGCACCCGGGTGGGCCACTCGTTCATCAAGGCGCAGATGGCGCAGCACGACGCCGTGTTCGGGGGCGAGCACAGCGCGCACTACTACTTCCGCGACTTCTTCTTCGCGGACACGGGCATGCTGGCCGCGCTGCACGTGCTGGCCGCGCTCGGCGGACAGCCGCACCCGCTGTCGGCGCTGGCGGAGATGTACTCGCCGTACGTGGCGTCGGGAGAGATCAACTCGACCGTCGCGGACGCCGCGGCGGCGACGGCACGGGTGCGCGAGGCGTACGCGAGCGCCTACCCGCAGGCGGACGTGGACACGCTCGACGGCCTCACCGTGGCGCACTGGGACGGCCACCCGCAGTGGTGGTTCAACCTGCGGGCGTCGAACACGGAGCCGCTGCTGCGGCTCAACGTCGAGGCCGCCGACGAGGACATCATGGTGAAGGTGCGCGACGACGTCCTGTCGCTCGTGCGGACGGAGGACGCATGACCGAGAACGCGATCGACCCGTGGGTGCGCTCGATCCTGCGCTGCCCGGTGACGGGTGCCGAGCTGGTCGACGCCGTCGGGCCGGACGGCGAGCCCGAGCTGCGCTCGACCGACCCGGCGCGGCCTCTGGCGTACCCGGTGCGCGACGGCGTCCCCGTGCTGCTGGAGAGCGACGCGCGCCCCCTCTGAGCGCGGGCGGCGCTGCCGGGGTCGCGAGGACACCGGCTAGGACACCGCGGTGATCTTCGTGATCCACGCCGCCGGCATCGACCCGGCCGTGGTGCGCTTGCCCACCGACGACCGGATCGCGTCGGCCTTGCCGGTCACCGTCTTGGTCTGCCCGGTCGAGGACGTCGCCGTGAGGGTGCGGACCTGACCGCTCGTCCACCTGGCGGTGACCCTGATCGACTGCACGTTCGCCAGCCCGAAGATCTTCCGCGCCTGCGCCTGCGTCATGGTCCGGGTCCACGACGCGTACGAGTTGCCGGGCGCCGCCTTGCTGTACGGGTCCGAGACCGAGCGCTCGTACGGCACGACCGACGACCACACGTCCTCGGAGTCGGCGGTGCGCCCGCCGCTGGAGGAGAAGTAGTGCGCCTGCACCGGGTTGCCCTGGTAGGTGAGGGCCTGCGCGCGGGTGCGGCCGTCGACGGACGCGTCGACCGCCTTCTTCCAGATCGCGCCCCAGCGGCCGTCCGTGCCCTCGCCCTCCTTCTTCCAGCCGGTGTAGTTCTGGTCGCGGACGTCGTCGACGACGTGGCAGCGGCAGTCGGTCTTCGCCTTCCGCATGGCGACCATGGCGTACGAGCGGGCCGCCATCGCCTGCGCCCGCAGCGCGGGGCTGCCCGTCGTGCCCCACGAGGACGGCATCTCGGCGACGCCGTAGAGGTACTCGGTGTTGAGGAGGACGTCGTTGACGACGTTCGGGATGCCCTTGCGGGCGCTGAGGGTCATCCGGCCGTGCTTGTACGTGCCGTGGGCGTCACGCACCGTCACGAGGGCCGGCGTCCCGCCGGACTGGTAGTAGCGGGTGCCCGACCAGTGGATCCGCAGCAGGGCGGCGCGGTACGTCTTGCCGGCCACCGTGACGACGATCTTGCCGTCCGCGGTGGACAGGTCGAACCGCGTCGTGCCCGAGCCCGAGGCGAGCGTCGTACCGCCGGACGAGCGCAGCCGCCATTTGCCGTCGTGGACGGCGACCGCGCTGGTCGCCTTGGTGTCGCCGTAGCCGGAGCGGCCCAGGGGGTCGGGGCCGTACACCTGCACCGCCACGGTCTCGGGGGTGGTGACGTGCTTCGTCGTCGCGCCCTGGTAGTAGTGCCGCAGGATGTCGCCGCCGTTGACGCCCCCGCGGCGGGCGAGCTCGTACGCCCCGTACTGCGGCATCCCCACGCCGTGGCCGAAACCGCTGCCGGTGAGGCGGAAGCTGGTCGGCAGCGCGGCCGCCGCGGCGGAGACGCTGCTCGTCGTGCCGGCCCCCTGGGCGGCCGGCTCTGCGGCCGCGGGGACCGCCGACAACCCGGCTGCGGCCAGGAGCGTGGTCGTGGTGCCGGCGACCAGCCGGCGGACCCAGGTGCTGGGCATGGTGAACCCCCTCGGACTTTCCCCCTGCGTCCACTGTGCGGCACGGCGGGGGGCGGAGCATCTCGGACCGGGCCCGCGCCGGATCGCCGGCGGGCGGTGCCCTCGAGGGACCTATGGAGCGCGGAGCCCGCACACCCTGCGCGTCCTCCGGTCGCCGGGGTCATCGCCGAGGCCTACCGTCGGGAGGCATGAGTCGATGGGGACGGATCTGCACGGCGGGTGGCGTGACCACCGCCCTCGCGCTCGGCGGGGTCGTGGTCCCGACGATCACCCTCCCGGTGGCGGAGGCGCACGCGGTCGCGCCGGACGTCGAGACGCTGGCGGTGCCGGGGGTCGACCGCGGCGCGCGCGCCCAGGCGGGGGCGCTCACCCAGGCGGTCGGCGGGGAGCAGGAGCACGCCGACCACGACCAGGGCGACGTCGACGACCTGACGGTGCTGGGGGACGCGACCGAGGGCTCCGGGGAGGCCGTCGAGACCGCGCCCGAGGAGGGCGAGCTGGCGGCGCTGAGCCCGCGGCGCACGACCCAGGAGTTCCTGGTCGCGGGCGTGACCTGGGAGGCGCCGGCCGCCGGGGCCGGCGCGGAGGTCGGTGCCGACGCCGGCACGGGCCCGGAGGCCGGGGCGGACCCCGAGGTCACCGAGGTGGCGGTGCGGCTGCACGAGGACGGCGCGTGGACGGACTGGCGCGCGCTGGGGCTGGACGGCGTGGTCACCGAGGAGGGGCGCACCGGGACGGAGCCGATCACGTCGGCGGGCGCGGACGGCATCCAGGTGCGGGTGCGCACCGCGGACGGCGAGACGCCGCCCGGGCTCGAGGTCGACGTCGTCGACCCGGGCACGTCCGCCGCGGACGCGAGCGTCGGGACGGGCCAGGCGCCGGCGGCGTCGGCGAGCGCCGCGACCGGCCGCGAGCTCCGACCGGCCATCGTCACCCGCAAGCAGTGGGGCGCCGACGAGTCGCTGCGCAGCTCGTGGCCGACGGTGTCGGGCCAGCTCGACGCGATCTACGTGCACCACACCGCGGGGACCAACTCGTACTCGAAGTCCCAGTCGGCCGCCATCGTGCGCGGCATCTACGCGTACCACACGAAGTCGCGCGGGTGGCCCGACATCGGCTACCAGTTCCTCGTCGACCGGTTCGGCCGGACCTTCCAGGGGCGCTCCGGCGCCGTGGACGACAACCCGATCGGTGCGCACGCCGGCGGGTACAACACGGGGACGATCGGCGTGTCCGCGATGGGGGACTTCCAGGTGGCGCGGCCGACGTCCGCGCTGCTCAGCGCGCTCACGCGGGTGGTCGCGTGGAAGGCGTACCAGTACGGTGTCGGCCCCAAGTCGTACGTGACGCTGCCCACCGGCACCAGCACCGGCTCCGACACGCGCGCGAACCCGGGGCAGCGGGTGCGGGTGCCCGCCATCACGATGCACCGCACGACCAACCACACGACGTGTCCGGGCCAGTACCTCGCGAGCCGCATGAAGTGGCTGCGGACCGCGGTCCAGGACCGGGTCGACCGGGCGAAGAGCTACTACGGGACGGTGCGGCCCGCGGTCGGGCGGCCGAACGGCGCGTTCCCGTCCAGCCAGACGCCGGCGCAGTGGGCCTCCGCGCCCACGTACCGGTGGAGCAAGGTGTCGGGCGCGGCCAAGTACCAGGTGCTCCAGAAGTACGCGAAGTGGAACGAGGACATGCCCAATGCGCGGTACTGGCGCGTGCTCGGGACGACCACGTCGACGTCGATGAGGATCGGGACCAGCCCCGGGTGGACGCGGCACGTGGCGGTCCGCGCGATCAGCAAGAACGGTGACCGCGGCCCGATCGAGACCATCACGCGCTCGTCCCGGCCGGTGCCCGCGTCGAGCTGGACCCGGTCCAGCACGTGGAAGAGGGTCACGGGCTCGGGGTACGAGGGGGGCCAGGCGTTCCGCAGCGCGGGCTACAACGCCCAGATCAAGATCGCCAACGCGCACCAGGTGAGGTCGGTGCGGATCATGGCCGCGACCGGGCCGGGCTACGGCCGCGTGCAGGTGCTGGTCGGTGGCAAGGCCTACAAGACGATCAACCTGAGCTCGGCGAGGTTCAATCCCCGCAAGGGCTTCCCCGTCAGCCTCGGCGGCTGGCGCGACGGGACCGTGACGCTGCGCAACGTGGACCACGGGAAAGAGGTGCGCATCAGCGCCATCGCGCTCGCCCGGAACTGATCGCCCTCCGGCTGCGGCCCGCCGTCGTGACGTCCCCTACGATGGTCCGGACTCGCACGCCGGCGAGCGACGCACGGAAGGAGCGGCGTGAGGACTGCGCTGATCGGGTACACGGGCTTCGTCGGGTCGAACCTGGCGGCCGCGCACGGTTTCGACGACCTGTACAACACGTCGAACATCGAGCAGATCGCCGGGCAGGAGTACGACCTGGTGGTGAGCGCCGCCGCGCGCGCCGACTCCCACCGCATCAACCAGGGCGGGGCCGCCGACCGGGCCGAGATCGACGCGTACGTCGACCTGCTGAAGACCGTGCGCGCGTCGAAGCTGGTGCTCGCCTCCACGGTCTGCGTGTACCCGGGCCAGACGTCCCCCGACGAGTCGACGCCCCTGTCCAAGGACGGGCTGACGCCGTACGGCGCCAACCGGCTCCACATGGAGCGGCGCCTCGGCGAGGCGTTCGACCTGCTGCCCGTCCGCCTGCCCCAGCTGTACGGGCGCGGCATCAAGAAGGGCATCGTCTACGACCTGATGAACGACTACCGGGTCGAGCACATCCGCCCCGAGGGGGAGTTCCAGTACTACGACCTGCGGCGGCTCTGGGCCGACGTGCAGGTGGCCCTCGAGCACGGCCTGGAGTCGCTGAACATCGCCACGCCGGCGCTCACGAGCGCGACCATCGCCCGCGAGGTGTTCGGTCGTGACATCAGCGGTCAGGTGATCGACGGGCCCGAGAACCCGATGTCGCGGAGGTACACCCGCGACATGCGGACCCGCCACGCCGACCTGTTCGGCGGTCCGGACGGATACCTCATGACCGCCGAGGAAGAGCTCGACGCCGTGCGTGCCTTCCTGCAGGACTCCCGCGCCGGCCGGCTCGACTGACCGGCACGCCCCTCGCACCACCAGCCCAGGACGACGTCGTCCGTGCCGTCGGTCCCCCCACAAGGAGAGATACCACACCGATGTACAAGTCCCACAAGGTCTCGGCCATCGTCACCTGCGCCGGTCGCGGCGTCCGCTTCGGCGGCAACAAGCTGCTGGTCAAGATCAACGGCGTCACGATCCTCGAGAAGACGGTGCGCGAGTTCGTGCACCCGGCGGTCGACGAGATCATCGTGACGATCAGCCCGGAGAACCGCGAGGTCTACCACGAGATCCTCGTCGAGAAGGCGGGCCTGCCGGTCACGCTCGTCGACGGCGGAGCGGAGCGGTTCATCTCGGCGCAGCTCGGCCTGCAGGCCACCACGGGCACCATCGTCATGGTGCACGACGGCGTGCGGCCGTTCGTCAACGGCGAGCTCATCGAGCGGGTGCTCGAGGCCGGCGTCGAGCACGGCGCGGCCATGCTCGGCACGCCGACGGTCGTCCAGCTCAAGACGGTGGACGACGAGGAGTTCATCACCGGGTCGCTCGACCGGTCCCACTCGTGGCTCGGGCAGACGCCGCAGGTGTTCCAGCGCGAGCTGCTCGAGAAGGCCTACCAGGACGCCATCTCGTCGAACTACCAGCGCGTCTCCGACGACGCCGACCTCGTCGCCGAGTTCACCGGCCACCGGGTCAAGATCGTCCAGGGCGAGGACTACAACATCAAGATCACCACGCGCACCGACCTGGTCATCGCCGACCAGATCATGGCGCAGGCCGACTGGGAGTGACGTCGTCCGGTAGCGACGTACCGACGCCGCCGCGGGCCTCCCGGAAGGGGGACCCGCGGCGGCGTCAGTCGTTCACTCGGCGCGGAACGACAGGCGTCCGGCCTTGTCGACCGTGACGATCGTGTCGAGCGTGACGTCCCGGCCGCCGAAGTTCCCGATGACGCGGTACTCGCCGGGCGCGGCGTCGAGCGTCCCCTCGATCCGGGCCTCGTGGCCGTCGGCGACGATCGTCGCCTCCTGCCGCTCGACCGGCTGGAGGGTGACCCCGCCCTCGATCCGGGTGGAGCCGACGACGGTGACCCCGCGCAGCGGGAGCCGGTACGAGTCGGCGCCACGCCGGCGGTGCTCCGTCGTGGCGCGTGCCGGCACGACCTTCGCGGACCCGAGGACCGTGCGCTTCGTCTGCCCGAGGTCGAGCGTGAGGGCGCGGGAGTCGTTCTTGTAGGCGACCCGTGCCTCCCCGTCGACCGTCGCGACGCGAGGCGGCGTGCTCGTGCGCAGGTGCTGGTGGCTGAGCACGCCGAACAGCCACGTGCGTGACCGGAAGTCCCACACCTTGCCCTCGAGCGGGTGGCCGAGGGCGGCGGTGCGCGCGTCGACCCGCGCCGTCGCGTGGACGCGCACGTCGACGTGTCCGTCGACGTCGATGACGTCGACCTCGCGATCGGTCGGCACCTCCCAGGCCACGGCGTCCTCGCGGGAGCGGATGACCAGGGTCGTCCTCGCCGCAGAGAGCTCGTCGGTGACGTCGAGCAGCTCGGGAGGGAGCGCGGCGGCGAGGTGCTCCGGCAGGTCCCGGACGACGCGGTCGCCGTCGCGGCGCAGCGCGAGGTGCCCGGCCTTCGTCGACCAGCGGGTCGACGACGAGACGACCAGCCGTCCCTTGTCGTCCCAGTGCACGTCGGTGGTCTCGGCGCGTCCGACGAGGCCGGAGTCCACCCTGACCAGCTCGCCCAGCAGGTCCCAGCGGCCAGCCCGCGCGAGGTGGACGCGTGCGGCGAGGTGCTGCGGCAGCTGCGCGTCCATCGTGGTCGGGATGCGGGCGAGGGTCGCCTCGGCGTAGCCGATCGCGGCGTCCCGCTCGGCACCGGTCCGCCCGAACAGTCGGGCACCGGTCCCGGGGATGACCCTCGTGGCGAACTGGTGCCAGAGGAGCCGCGCGTAGTCGACGCCGTCGTGGTCCAGCCGTTCGTCGATGGCCGTCACGAGCTCCGCGAGCCAGCGCCACCACACCTCGAGGTCGTCGAGGTACGACGACGACGCCGTCTCCCCGTGACGCACCCAGTGGTAGAAGGGCACGTCGGCCAGGACGGCCGTGCGGGCGCCCGCCGCCGCGAGGTCGATGGCGAAGAAGACGTCCTCCCAGAGCACCCGCCGCCCCTCCGGGAACCGGACGTCGTGCTCGAGCAGGAACTCGCGGCGGAAGAGCTTGTGCGGGTTGGTGGGCACCAACGCGTGGAGGCCGTCCTCGCGCTGCGACGCGTCGTCGAGGTTGGCCGTGAAGACGTCGAGGCCCCACTGCGGCTGGTCCGTGCGCGACTCCTTGCCCGTGACGACGTCCGCTCCGGTGCGGTCGGCCATCGCGACCGCGGCCTCCAGGCCGCGCGGGTACAGCTCGTCGTCGTGGTCCATGAAGACGACGTAGTCGCCCTGCGCCTCGACGAGCCCGGCGTTGCGGCCGCGGCTCGGCCAGCCGGTGTGGTCGAGCAGGATGGCACGGGTCCGCGGGCGGGTCCTGGCGAGCTCCCGGAGCCGGTCGGGGGTGCTGTCCGGCGAGCCGTCGTCGACGAGCAGCACCTCGATCTGCTCGGAGGGCAGCGCCTGGGCGTCGACGGAGGCGAGCGCGTCGTCGAGACCCGGGCCCGAGCAGTAGGTGGGGATCACGATGCTCACACGCGGGTGCTTCACGGCTGGGGCGCTGTCGGTCGACATGGGGCTCCGTTTCGAGAGGTGGACTGTCGGTCGGGACGAGACGGTGTCACACGATCAGGGACTCGACCAGTCTGCGCCGGAGCTCGTCGATCCCGGTCGGCGGTCGGAACCGTGACCGGACCAGCTCGACCAACCCGGCGGTGTCGAGGTCGGTGACGTCGGTGGGGGTGAGGGGTGCTTGGTAGCGGTCGGGTCCGAAGGCGGAGCAGTAGTCGCGGAACTTGTAGTCGCCGCCGACGAGCTTGTCGCTGACCTTGAGCTGGGCGTTGGGGACGTCGAGGGCGTCGGCGAAGATCAGGCCGTGCATGGAGGAGGAGATGATGGTCTCGCAGGCGGCGATCTCGCGGGCGACCTCTTCGGGGGTCCAGGCGACGTCGATGCGGCGGACGCCGGGGAGTGCGGCGATGATGCGCATGGTGGGGTCGTCGGCGTCCTTGTAGTGCGGGATGATGCCGAGGGCGTGGCGCTTGGTGACGGGGCCGTCGACGAGGCGGTCGGCCAGGATGCCCGGGTCGCCCAGCGCCACGTCGTCCTGCACCGCGGGGTCGAGGTGGCCCAGCGTGCGTCGTCCGCGGACCGCGAGCGGCACGAAGTCGGCCGGGACGTCCCCCTGGTACGGCGAGATGACTCCCGTCCCCCACACCTGGGGCATCGAGGCGGGGCGTGCCCGCAGGAACTTCTGCAGCACGGATCCCGCCCCGACGATCTCGGCGTCACCGAGCGGCGTCCACGCGACGGACCGGCCGGTGAGGCGCTCCAGCAGGGGAGCGGTGACCTCGTCGCCGAAGTTCAGCTCGGCCGGGAAGCGCCAGCGCCACCACCACAGCTTGATCGGGGTCATGCGAGGGCCTCCGGGGTCGTCGTCGTCGCCGTCGACCGGGCCACCCGCAGGCGCCCGTCGACGGGCTCCACCGTGACCTCGTCCGAGGAGAGGCGCGGAACGGCGGTGAGCACAGGCGCGGCGAGGATGCCGTCGTGCGCGACGGTCAGGGCGAGCAGGGTCTCGTCGCCGACCGGCAGCGGCACGGGCAGCCGGGCCGCCACCGTGGTCTCGTCCACCACGGTGGTCGGCAGCAGCTGGCGGGCGCCGCGGCTGCCCGCGGGGGTCGCCAGCGCGTAGACCCGCGTCGTGGCGGCGTCACCCGGCACGGTCACGAGCACCTCCGGGCGTCCGTCGACGTCCCAGCGCGCGCCGGGCACGCGCACCTCGGGCGCACGTGTCCTCGTCCCGCCGTGGTCGAACGACAGGTTGCCGTGGGTCGCGGTGCCGAAGAGCACGTCGTCGGGACCGAGGGCGAGCGCGTCCTGGCCCGCCCCGCCCGAGCGGGCGCCGCCGAACCGGGCGAACGGGCCGACGACGTCCCCCCACGCCGGGGCGACGGCGAGGTCCCAGACCCCGGGGACGGGGAACTCCGAGCCGTCCATCACGAGCTCGAGGCCCGCGGCGGGGCCGTTCGGGCTCTTCCGGCCCCCCGTCACGGTCACCGGGGCGTCGACGGTGCGGCCGTCGCCGCGCAGCGTCCACCGGGCGCGCACGCCGTCCGGTGCGGGGAGCTCACCGGCCGCGCGGACCCAGCCGCGCACGACGGCGCTGCCATCGCGCAGCGCCATGGACGTCAGCTGGGACTCCGTCCTGGCCGGGGCCGCACCCAGGAGCTCCGGGTCGACCGCGGCGGCGACCGCGGGCGGCACGTCCAGCACGAACCCGGCCGGGGTCATGACGCGGCGAAGGTCGCGCACGTTCCCCCCGGCGTGCTCGACCAGGGCGCTGACGAGGTCGGTACGCCGCCGGAACACGAGGTCCAGCAGCGGCTGCGCGGGGGTCGGCAGCTGCGCGCGGAGCCCGGGCCCCCACAGGTGTCCGAACCGGTCGACGACGCGGTCCACGAGCTCCTGGCGCTGCTCCGGGTCCAGGCGCAGGTAACGCTGGCGGAAGAGCCCTTCGACCGCGGGCCCGCCGAACGGCCGGACCAGGAGCGTGTCCCGGTCCGGTCCGGGCTCGGTGTGGCGCTCGATGACCTCCGCGACGCTCCACGCCTTGGCGAACTTCTCGTCGAGCGTCTCACCGATGCGCGACATGTGGACGCCGTCGTGCCCGCGCACGACGTAGTAGTCACCGTCGGCCAGGACCACGATGCGCCGCGCCGTGAGCTCCGCCTCGACGACGAACGCGAGGTCCTCGCCGTTGCGCAGCCCGGGCCGGAACCACTGGTCGAGCCCGAGGACGTGCTCGCGCCGGAACATCTTCGTGGGCCCCAGGGCGCGGATGAGGTAGTTGCGCACCATGTCGGCGTCCAGCGTGGAGCGCGCGAACATCGACTTCGCGACGCCGCGGCCGCCGATGCCCTTCAACCGGCCGAAGGCGACGTCGGCACCGACCAGGTCGGCGGCGTCGACGAGCTTCTCGAGGGCAGGCGGGGGGAGCAGGTCGTCCGCGTCGAGGAAGAACAGGTAGGTGCCGGTCGCGGCACGGATCCCCGCGTTGCGGGGGGCCGCGGCGGAGCCGGAGTTCGGCTGGGTCAGCACGCGCATGCGGGGGTGCTCGGCCGCGAGCCGGTGCAGGATGGCGAGCGAGTCGTCGGTCGAGCCGTCGTCGACGGCGACGATCTCGATCTGCTCGGCCGGCATCGTCTGGGCGAACACCGAGCGGATCGCCTCCTCGACGAACCGCTCCGCGTTGTAGACCGGCACGACGACGGAGACCTTCGGCTGCGCCGTCGTCGACACCGTCGTCGACACCGACGTCGACATCGTGGCCGACGGGCGTCCGGGCGTCGCCTCGAGCGTGGCGGTGCCGTCCGGCGCGATGCGCACGAGGAGCGGTGCGGGCCGGCGGCCGCCCAGCGAGAGGACGAGCTGCCACAGGCCCGGCGTCGCCCCGACGGTGACGCGGAGCGTGACCTCCTCGCCCCGGACGGTGACCGTCGCCCTGCCCGGGGCCGTCGAGGCCCCCAGGCGTCGGCGGACCTTGAGCAGCGCGCGGCGGGCGAGCGATCCCACCGGGGCCACCAGCTCGGCCGTGCCGCGCGCGACCACGCGCTTCGCACCGTCGGTCACGGGGTGGACCCGGACTCCGTCGAGCGGCACGGTCAGGCTGACCGTCGTGCGTCGTACGTCCCCCGGCTTCGTCGTGATCGTCGCGGCGGCCGTGCGCGGGCGGGCACCGTCGACCACGCCGCGCTGCGCGCCCGCCGTGTCCACGGACAGCTCGCCGTCCTCGTTGCGGTAGGCCACGAGGACGGAGGACCCCGAGACCGTCGCGCGCGGGGCGCCGTCCGAGGTCACCGGGAGGTGGCTGCGGGCTCCGAGGACGACGCTCCTGGCGCGCACGTCCCACACCCCGCGGGCGAGGCGCGCGCCCTGGGCGGCGCGGGCCGGGTTGAGCCGGGACTCCGCGGTGACCCGCAGCGTGACGAGGTCGTCGTGCCCGGGCACGGGGACGAGCTCGACCGAGCTCCGGGTCGGGAGGGTCCAGGTGCTGTGCTGGGTCCGCTCGCGGACCGACAGCCTGACGCTGGCGCCGGAGACGTCGTCCGTCACGTCCAGCACGGCGTCGGGCAGCTCCCCGAACTCCTCGGGCAGCACCCGCAGCACGCGGTCGCCGACGCGACGCAGCCGACGCGCGGTGCCGCGGGCGTCGGACCACTCGGTGGTGGTGCGCAGGTGCAGGACGCCGTCGACCCAGACCATGCCGTCGAGGCGGGCGCGCCCCTCGAACTCGCGGTCGAGCGTGTCGACGCGGCGCAGGAGGTCGGTCCGGCGACGCCGCAGCAGCCACGCCTTGGGGCGGTCGAGGGCGGGCAGGTCGGCGTCCCACTCCTCCGGGACGTGCTTCTCGACGATCTGGAGCGCGCGGTCGACGGCGTGCTCCGCCCGGTCGGGGTCGCGGCCCGACCGCAGGTAGCTGGTGAGGCGGCCCAGCACGCGGAGGCGGTACTGGTGCATGAGCTGCCGCTTGCGGCCGTCGGCCAGGTCGTCCGTGTCGAGGGTGTCGGCGATGAAGTCGAACAGGTCGCCGAGACGGTCCCAGAACTCGTCCTCCCAGGGCCCGTAGGTGGCGGAGTTGTTCTGGTCGGTGGCGTGCCACAGGTAGACCGGGGTGTCCGCCAGGACGGAGACCACCTGGGCGTGCTTGTAGCACTCGACGTTGAAGTAGACGTCCTCCCAGAGCATCCGTCGGCCCTCGGGGAAGCGGATGCCGTGCTCGAGCAGGAAGTCCCGCCGGTAGAACTTGTGCGGCATCATCGGCAGCAGCGCGCCGATCCCGCGACGCGGCAGGGCGTTCGGGATGTTCGCCGTGTAGTTGCCGAGGCCCCACCGGGGGTCGGAGGTCTTGAGCTCCTTGGCGTTGAGCACGTCCGCACGGTGGGCGGTCGCGTACTCGTAGGACGCCCGCAGGCCGTCGGGGAAGATCTCGTCGTCGTGATCCATGAACAGCACGTACTCGCCGCGCGCCAGCTCGAGGCCGACGTTGCGCGGGCGGCTCGGCCAGCCCGAGTTCTCGATCCGCTCGACGCGGACGTTCGGCCGCTCGTCACGGATGCCCTGCAGTCGCGCCCAGGTGTCGTCGGGGGACCCGTCGTCGACGATGATGAGCTCGAACTCGTCCTGCGGCATGGTCTGCGCCGCGAGGGAGTCCACGACCCGGCGGATGCCGTCGCCCGGCTGGTACGCCGGGACGACCACCGAGACCTTCAGCGAGGCGGCCTGGGTCACGCGTCGGGGGCCTTCCGCTGGCCACGCTCGGCGTCGATGCGCTCGTCCAGGTCCGCGATCGCGCGGTCGGTCGTGGCGCGGTCGACGGCGGGCGCGACGCCCCGCTCGGCCGCGTCCCGGCGGGCGCGCTCGAAGACGACGTCGTACAGCTCGGTGACCCGGCGGTTGTCGCGCCGCAGGGCGTCGACCTCCCTGCGCAGCTCCTGGAGCTCGCGCTCGTAGGCGACGAACCGGAGCGGGCCCTCGGCGTGGTCCGCGTTGAGGTCGCTCAGCGCCTCCAGGTTGCGCACCGTGCGGGGTGCGATCCGGCGGGCGGTGTTCGCGACGTAGGACTTGAGAGACATGGTGCTTCCTGTCGTGGTCGGTCTCGGCTCAGCGCACGGTCTCAGCGCAGGATCAGGGTGGTCAGTGTCTCGCGCGGCCCGACGGAGGTGGGCTGGGCGCTGCTCTCCAGCGTGTGGATCGTCAGCCCGAAGCGCCGGAGCTGGTTACGGAGGGTCCGGCCCTGCAGCCGCCACGTCTCCGGGTCCTGCGGGTCGCGCAGGTGGGCGTCGGTGGCGATCGTGGCGAAGCAGAAGGTCTGCTCGTCGAGCCCGCCGGTGAAGAGCGTCTGGAAGAGGTCGGAGCGACCCAGCTCGGGCATCTCGTGCAGCAGGTGGTGCGCGAAGAAGTACGGCTGCTCGCCGGCGTCGACGAGGTCGAGCGTGAGCTCCAGCAGCTGGTGCCGGTCGTTGAAGTTGCAGAACCGGTACTCGACGTTCTCGGGCCGGGTCTGGTTCGCGAGCCGCAGGGCCTCGTAGCTGTAGTCCAGGCCGAGCACGCGGTGGCCGGCGGCCGCGATCCGCTCGGTCAACCGCCCGTCGCCGCAGCCCAGGTCGACGACGAACGCGCCCTCGGGCAGCAGGGAGAGGAACCGGTCCACCTGCGGCTCGCCGCCGGCGGGCCCGTCCGGGCGGGTCGAGTACTTCTCGTAGTGCTTCTCCCAGTAGACGCGCTGCCGGTTGAACACCCCGAAGTAGTTGTCGAAGCGCCGGCGCGTGGAGCGCGGCGAGACGAAGACGAAGGACGGGTCCGGCACACGCCAGGACGGGCCGTAGGCGAACTCCAGCCACGCCTCCGGCTTGGCCGGCGCCGGCAGGTCGACGCCGTCGACGGTCATGGTCGAGACCGGGACGAGGGTCTCCCGCGGCAGCTCCCCGCGCAGCGCGAACGGCTGGTTGTAGAGGCCGTCCTCGGTGTGGTAGCCGGTGAAGATGTCGATGTAGTGGTCGGTCTCGCCGTCCTCGGTGAAGAACGTGACCTGGAGCTGCGCCAGGCTCAGCACGATCGCGGTGTACCCGGCGTCGGCGAGCTTGCGCTGGAGGGCGTAGCTGACCTGCCCCGCCTCGAGGTCCGTGCGGGCCTCGGAGAGGAAGGCGAAGTCGATGTCGTCGTCGTGCGGCAGCATGCCGCCGTTGCGCATCGCCCCGAGGAGGCTCCCGCCCACCATGTAGATGGGGTAGCCCCAGGACTCCATGAGGTCGGCGAGGCGGCGCCCGTTGGCGAGCAGACGGTCGCGCACCCCGTTCGCGGAGCCCTCCAGCACGGGTCCCAGCCGGTTCCACTTGTTCATGGCGAGCCAACGGCCCTGGGTGTCGGTCACGCTCACCCGCGCGTCCTCGGCACCACCCCCGAACCGGACGTCGGCGGACGCCAGCACGGAGTCGTCGGCGGACCGGCGGACCGTGACGGTCGTCTTGCCGCGCAGGTAGGGACGCAGCGCGTCGGGCCACGACAGGCGCCGGCCGAACACGTTCCGGCGGTGCTCGGGCAGCTTCGTCGACCACACGCGGTGCCCGTCGAACAGCACGTCCACCGTCTCCGCGGGCTGCTCGGCGGGGACGCGGACACGCAGCCCCAGGCGGGTGGCGGACAGGGAGCTCATCGCGGGAACGGCCCTTCGTCGGTGGCGGGAGCGGTCGTGAGTCTACGGGACCTCGGGTACCGCGGACGTCCTCGGGGACGGCGGCCCGAACGCTAGGGTAGGCGGGCCCCACGACCACCCGACGGAAGGTCTCCATGCACGTCGCCCACGTGCTGTCCCTGCCCAGCGCGGAGGACCGCCGCTCGCTCTACCTCGAGGGGAGGGCCGGCAAGGACGACCCCGCGACCGTCCGGGCGGACGGTTCCCTGCTCGTGCCCGCCGGTTCCGCGGAGGGGTTCGCCACCTACTTCGGCGCCTTCCCCGCGGCCTACTGGGTGCGGTGGGCCGGCGTGTCGACCGTCCGGCTCGAGCTCGACCTGTCGGGCGCCGGGACGGTGCACGTCGTGCGGAGCGGTCCCGACGGGGACACCCGGGTCGTCGCGTCGGAGCCGGTCACCGACCGGCTCGCGGTCGACGTCGACGTCAGCGACGGGGCCGCGGGCGGCTGGGTCTGGTTCGAGGTCGAGGCCGAGGCGGACGTGCTGGTGCGGGGCGGTCGCTGGCTCGTGGACGCGGCCCCGCGCCGCGACGGCCGGGTGTGCCTCTCGATCACCACCGTGAACAAGCCGGACTACTGCCTGGAGACGCTGCGCGCGATCGCCGCCGCCCCCGCCCTGCGGGAGGTCGTCGAGACGGTCTTCGTCGTCGACCAGGGCACCCTCAAGGTGGCCGACCAGGAGGGCTTCGACGAGGTCGCGCGCGAGCTCGGGGCCCAGCTCACGGTCATCGACCAGGGCAACCTCGGCGGCTCGGGCGGCTTCTCCCGCGGGATGCTCGAGACCCTGGACCGGCCCGCGTGCGACGCCGTCATGCTGATGGACGACGACGTCGCCGTCGACCCCGAGGCGCTGCTGCGGGCGGTGCGGTTCCACCGCACGGTGATCGACCCGGTCGTCGTCGGCGGTCACATGCTCGACTACAACAAGCCCACCGTGCTGCACGCGTTCAGCGAGGTCGTGGACCAGCGCCACTTCATGTGGGGCTCGCCGCAGCGCGAGCACGAGCGGCACGACCTCGCGACCACCCCGCTGCGCGAGACGCCGTGGATGCACCGGCGTGCCGACGGCGACTTCAACGGCTGGTGGATGTGCCTGATCCCCGTCGCGACCCTGCGGGCCGTCGGTCTGTCGCTGCCGCTCTTCCTCAAGTGGGACGACGCCGAGTTCTGCCTGCGTGCGGCGGAGGCCGGGTTCCCCACCGTCTCGCTGCCCGGCGCCGCCCTCTGGCACGTGGCGTGGGTCGACAAGGACGACACCGTGGAGTGGCAGGCGCTCCTGCACGAGCGCAACCGCGTCGTGACGGCCCTGCTGCACGCGCGGCGCCCGCGCGGCGGCGCCCTGCTGCGCGACCTGCTCGCCACCGACCTGAAGCTGCTGCTCGGCATGCGCTACTACCCGGTGGACCTGCACGTGCGCGCCCTGCGCGAGGTGCTCGCCGGCCCGGGCGCGCTGCACTCCGAGCTCGCCGACACCGTGCCCGCCGCACGCGCGGCGGGCGAGCGGTACCTCGAGACGACGCGGCGGGCCGCGGGCGACCCCGCGTTCGACGCCGCCGTCACGCGGAGGCGGTCCGGCGAGGTGCCCCCGCGGCCCGAGGGCACGGGGGCGCAGGCGGCCTTCGCGGCCCGCACCCTGCTGCGGACCGTGCTGCCGCCGTCGGCCGCGGCACGGCGCCGGCCCACCGGCGCGCTCGAGCGCGGCCAGGCCACTTGGTGGGAGGTGCCGCGCCACGCCTCCGTGCTCGTCCTGGACGCGGACGGGAAGACGGGTGTCTGGCTGCGCCGGGACCCGGGGACCTTCTGGCGCCTGGCGTTCGCTACGCTGACGTCCCACGTGCGCGTCGCCGTCCGCTGGCGCTCGCTCGCCGCCACCTGGCGGGCCGCCGTCCCCGACCTGACGGCACCGGACACCTGGCGGCGCACGTTCGACCGCTAGGAGTCCGGCCACGGCCTGATCCCTCGTCCACGTCCGACCTTGTCGGGAGCGACCCCTGGAGACCCCATGACTGTGCCCGTGCCCGCCCGTGATCGCGTGCTCTTCGTCGGTGCCTACGAGCGTGACAACTTCGGTGACCTGCTGTTCCTGCTGGTGAGCGAGCAGTACCTCGACGAGGCAGGCTTCGACGTGGTCGCCGCCGCGCCGATCGCCGCGGACATGACCGAGCTCCTCGATCGCCAGGTCGACGCGTTCGTGCCGCTCCTCGAGTCCGAGCCCTTCAGCCAGGTGTGGACCGTCGGCGGCGAGGTCGGAGGCACTCGGGTCCAGACCGCGATCTGGATGTCGGCGTCCGCCGAGACCTGGCAGCGGTACAAGGCGGGCGACACGCAGCAGAAGGCGGCCATGCGCCGCGACATCATCGGCGCGACGGACATCGAGTCGCCCTACATGCCGCGCCTGTCGCAGTTCCCCCTCAACTCGGGCGCGCCCGCGGTGCTCAACTCGGTGGGGCTGGCGGGCATCGGCGGCCGGGACGCCGGCGATCGGGAGCGACTCCTGCGCATCCTGCGCGAGGCCAGCGCCGTCTCGGTCCGGGACCAGCTCTCCAGCGATCTGCTCAGCAAGCACGGGGTGGACCACGTGCTGGTTCCCGACGTCGTGCACACCATCCGCTACACGCACCCCCGCCCGGAGGACGAGGAGGGCAGCGGAGCGGTCCTGGTGCAGGCGAACCGCAAGTTCCTCGCCAAGCACGGCATCGATCACGTCGCCAAGGCCCTCGCCTCGTCGAGCGCGCTGGCGCCGTTCCCGATCCGGCTCTTCGCGGCGGGCCTCGCCCCCAACCACGACTCGCTCGAGGACTATCGGCAGGTCGCCGAGGCGGTGCGCCGGTACGACCCGGACCGCGACATCGACGTGATCGACGGCTCGCGACGTCCCTGGGACCTGGTGGACGAGATCCGGCGGGCGCACCTGTGGATCGGCGGCTCCCTGCACGGCCGCATCGTCTCGGCCGCCTACGACGTGCCTCGGATCAGCCTCCCCAAGCGCAAGCTCGACACGTACGCGCTCACCTGGGACCCGCACATGCCCTACGGCACCACGCCGGAGACGCTCGACGAGGACGTGCGCCGCGCGCTCAGCCCCGAGACGCAGGCCCTTGCGGCGGGCACGGGCGAGCGCCTCGCGCGGCTCGCCGACGAGAGCATCCGCGCGGCGATCGCCGCCGCTTCCCGGGAGACCCCGGCCGAGGCGACGGCTCGACGGTTCGCCGCAGCGGAGCAGGCCATCACCGAGCGTGACCGCCGGGCGCGCCGTGACACCGCCCGGCTGCGCGAGCAGGTGTCGCAGCTCTCGTCCCCGAAGCGAGCCGCCGCGCTGCTCGCCCGGGGGCGGTCGGTGGCGGGCGCTGCTCGCCGGCGGGCAGCACTGCTGCTCAGGCGGGCGTGACCGGCCGCGGGTCGCGCGCGACTAAGATGGTCCGGATGCCTTCCCCCTCCGTCGTCGCGGTCGTCGTGTCGTACAACAGGGCCGCGCTGCTCGGCGCGGCCCTCGACGCGCTGGCCGCCCAGAGCCGGCCGGTCGACCGCACCGTCGTCGTCGACAACGCGTCGACCGACGACGCACTGGAGGTCGCGCGCTCCCACCCGAGCGCCCCCGAGGTCGTGGCGCTCCAGCGCAACACCGGCGGCGCGGGCGGGTTCGCCGTCGGCCTCGCGACCGCCGTCGCCGACCTCGACGCCGACCTCGTGTGGCTCATGGACGACGACACCGTCCCGACCGGGACGGCGCTCGAGGCGCTGCTCGGCGCGCGCGACGCGTACGCCGGCGACGTCACCGCGATGGCCAGCCGCGTGGTCTGGACCGACGGCAGCGACCACCCGATGAACACTCCCCGCAGCCGCCCGGGGGCGTCGCCCGCCGAGCTGGCGCGGGCACGCGCCGCCGGCGCGATGCCCGTGCGGTCGATGTCGTTCGTCTCGATGCTGGTGGACGCGCGCGCCGTGCGGGAGCACGGCCTGCCCGTCAGCGACTTCTTCATCTGGAACGACGACTTCGAGTACTCCACCCGGCTGCTGCGGCGCGGCACCGGGCTGTACGTGCCCGGCAGCGTCGTCGAGCACCGCACGGCCCGCCTGGTCGGCACCGACCACGACCCGGGCCCGCGCTTCTACTACGAGGTGCGCAACAAGGTGTGGACGTTCACGCGATCGTCCGCGCTCGCACCGTCGGAGCGGCTGCTCTACGGCGGCTCCACGCTGCGGCGCTGGGCCCGCACCGTCGCGCGCTCGTCCGACCGCGGCACCCTGCTCAAGGCCGGCGGCCGCGGGCTGTGGCACGGTCTCGTGCGCCGGCCGCGCGCCGACACCGAGGTGCTCGCCGGCGTCGGGCCCGCCGCCCTGAGCGTCGCGCGCGTCGGGCAGGCGCACGACGACGCCGCCGAGCGCGCGGTCGCCGCGCCCGCGGCGGCGCCGGTCGTCGCGGGCGCCCTCGACGACCACCGGTTCTCGGTGCTGCTGCCCGTGTACGCGGGCGACGACGCCGCGCACCTGGAGCGTGGTTTCCTCTCCGTCACGCGCGACCAGACCCTGCGCCCCGACGAGGTCGTCGTCGTGCGCGACGGGCCCGTGGGCGACGACGTCGCCGCCGTGCTCGGCCGCCTGCACGAGCTCACCGACGTGCCCGTCACGCTGGTGCCGCTGGAGCGGAACGTGGGCCTGGCCCGCGCGCTGGAGGCGGGGCTGGAGGCGTGCAAGCACGAGATCGTGGCGCGCGCCGACGCGGACGACATCTCCCGGCCCGAGCGGTTCGCCGTGCAGGTGCCGCTCGTGGCCGCCGGGTGCGACATCGTCGGGTCCGCGATCCAGGAGTTCGACGACGACGAGCACGCACCCGGCATGGTGCGCGTGCCGCCGACGGGCGACGACATCGCGACGACGGCCCGGTTCCGCGACCCGTTCAACCACCCGTCGGTCGTGTACCGGCGGTCCGCCGTCGCCGCCGCGGGCGGGTACGAGCACCTGGACCTCATGGAGGACTACCTGCTCTTCGCCCGCATGATCGCGGCCGGCGCGGACGCGGAGAACGTCACCCGGCCGCTGGTGCTGTACCGCGTCGGCGCCGGTGCGTACGCCCGCCGCGGCGGGCGCCGCCTGCTCGCGTCCGAGCTCGCGCTGCAGCGCACGCTGCACTCCGAGGGCTTCCTCACCGGGCCGCAGATGGTGCGCAACGTCGTGGTGCGCGCCGGCTACCGCGTGGTGCCGGAGTCGGTGCGCAAGGCCGGGTACCGCGCGTACACCCGCCTGCGCGGCGGCTACGAGCCCGACTGACCGACCCTTGACCAGGAGGAACGCATGACAGACCTCGTCGTCGTCGGTACCGGGCTGTTCGGCCTGACCGTCGCGGAGCGGATGGCCGAGCAGGGGCGCAAGGTGCTCATGATCGACCGTCGTGACCATCTGGGTGGCAACGCGTACAGCGAGACCGACCCGGACACGGGGATCGAGGTGCACCGGTACGGGGCGCACCTGTTCCACACGTCGAACGAGCGGGTGTGGGAGTACGTCAACCGGTTCACGTCGTTCACGTCGTACGTGCACCGGGTGTACACGACGCATCGGGGCGAGGTGTTCCCGATGCCGATCAACCTGGGCACGATCAACCAGTTCTTCCGGTCGGCGCACGGGCCGGAGGCGGCTCGGGCGCTGGTGCGCGAGCAGGCCGCGGAGCTGGGTGGCAAGCGCCCCGAGAACCTCGACGAGCAGGGCGTGTCCCTGATCGGGCGGCCCCTGTACGAGGCGTTCATCCAGGGGTACACGGCCAAGCAGTGGCAGACGGACCCGCGCGAGCTGCCGGCGTCGATCATCTCGCGCCTTCCGGTGCGGTACACGTACGACAACCGGTACTTCAACGACACGCACGAGGGCCTGCCGACCGGCGGGTACACGGCGTGGCTGGAGCGGATGGCCGACCACCCGAACATCGAGGTGCGGCTGTCCACCGACTTCTTCGACGACGCGCAGCCGGTGAGCAAGAAGGCGGTCGTGGGGCAGGTGCCGGTCGTGTACACGGGCCCGGTGGACCGGTACTTCGACGACGCCGAGGGCTCGCTGTCGTGGCGGACGCTCGACTTCGAGCGCGAGGTGCTGCCGGTGGGCGACTTCCAGGGCGCGCCGGTGATGAACTACGCGGACACGGAGGTGCCGTTCACGCGCATCCTGGAGTTCCGCCACTTCCACCCGGAGCGCGAGTACGCGAGCGACAAGACCGTCATCGTGCGCGAGTACTCGCGGTTCGCCGAGCGTGGCGACGAGCCGTACTACCCGGTGAACACGCCGTCGGACCGCGATCGCCTCAAGCGCTACCGCGAGCTCATGGCCGACGAGCCGGACGTGCACTTCGGCGGCCGCCTGGGCACGTACCAGTACCTCGACATGCACATGGCCATCGGCTCCGCCCTCTCCATGGTGGACAACAGGCTCACCGCGTGACCGCGCGCAGGTAACGGGCCGTCGACGGGCCGTCGACCGGCAGGTGACAGCTCCGTGAAGGCTCCGGGGTGCACCGTGGAGGAACCTGTCGACGGCCCCCGGAGGGCCTGGCGGCGAGGCCTGCTCTAGTAGGATTGCGCGGTCGATCCATTCCTGAAGGACGGGTTTCCCCACACCGTGACCACCCAGACCAGCGAGGCGACACCCGGATCGGGTGCCGGCGGCGAACGCCCGAAGCGCGTACCGATGCCGAAGCCGCCCGCACCGATCGTCCCCGATCTCACCTCGGCGGAGCTGCGGGCTCTGGCCGAGCAGCACTCCCTGCGCCCGATGGGCGTGCGGCCCCCGTTGGTGGAGTACGTGAAGGACGTCCTGTCGCGGTGGCCGTTCATCCGCGTGCTCGGCACGTCCGCGGCCTACGCGAAGAACCAGAACAACTACCTCGGCCAGCTCTGGGCCCTGCTGAACCCCATCCTCAACGCGACCATCTACGTGCTCGTGTTCGGGGTGCTGCTCGACGCGAGCCGCGGTGTCGACAACAGCATCGCGTTCATCGTCATCGGCGTGTTCCTGTTCCGCTTCATCGACCAGTCGGTGCACGGCGGGGCGCAGTCGATCGCCAAGAAGACGAGCCTCATCCGGTCGTTGCACTTCCCGCGGGCGGTGCTGCCGATCTCCCAGGTCGTGTCGCTGCTGACCACCCTGGTCCCGACGCTGGTCGTCATGTGCGTGATCGTGCTGCTCAGCGGGTTCGTGGGCAGCAACGAGCCCATCCCGGTCACGTGGGAGTGGCTGCTGCTGCCGTGCATCGTGGCGCTCATGTGGCTGTTCAACACGGGGCTCGCCTTCATCATGGCGCGGGTCGTGGCGATCACCCCGGACCTCGACAACATCATCAGCTTCGTCATGCGGTTCGCCATGTACGGCTCGGGCGTGATCTTCCCGGTGACCAAGTACGCCGAGAGCCTCCCTGACACGGCGCAGGCGATCGTCACCCCGATCCTCGAGTACCAGCCCATCGGCGTGTTCCTCTACGTGGCGCGCTCGATCCTCATGCAGGAGGACGCCTTCCCGCCCAGCGGCGAGATGTGGCTGTGGGCCGCGGGGTGGGCCGTGGTGACGCTGGTCGTGGGGTTCATCGTGTTCTGGCGGGGCGAGGAGAGGTACGGGCGTGACTGAGGCAGACCTGGATCTCGACGTCGACCTGGAGGGCGAGTTCGACCCCGAGGACCTCGAGGGGGACAAGCCCGTCGCCACGCTCGGCGCGCCGGTGCTCGTCGTCGACGACCTGCACATCGTCTACCGCGTGTTCGGCGGGAAGGCCCGCGCGGCCGCCCGGTCGGGCGCGGCGAACGTGCGGGAGGCGGAGGTGGCCAAGCCGTCGCTCGTCAAGCGCCTGATCAGCTCGACCTCCGGGCACGTCGGCGCCGTGAGCGAGGTGCACGCGGTGCGCGGCATCTCGTTCGTGGCGCGGCACGGCGAGGCCATCGGCATCGTGGGGGTCAACGGGTCGGGCAAGAGCACGCTGCTGCGCGCCGTCGCGGGCCTCATCCCGCCGGCGAGCGGCGCGGTCTACGTCGACGGCGAGCCCGCGCTCCTGGGTGTCAACGCGGCCCTGATGCCGCAGCTCACGGGCGAGCGCAACATCATGATCGGCGGCCTGGCGCTGGGGATGACCCCGCAGCAGGTCGACGAGCGGT
>Ga0160432_100093_pt1 | contig 89844 bp, 79 predicted proteins | sample HID1971M_E0MG_FD_108250 | JGI IMG/M metagenome (GOLD analysis project Ga0160432, IMG submission 108250) | Enriched millipede-associated microbial communities from UW Madison campus, WI, USA - HID1971M_E0 MG | ecosystem: Host-associated > Arthropoda: Insects > Digestive system > Unclassified ... | reverse complement strand
CGTACTGCAGCCAGTGTCGATCCTCAACGAAGAGCAAGCGGCCTACCACTTCCTGTCCGGCTACACCGCTCTGGTGGGCTCGACCGAAATGGGTTCGGGCAGCGGCATCAAGTCGACCTTCTCCACCTGCTTCGGCGCACCGTTCTTCCCGCGTCCAGCTGGTGAATACGCAGAGCTGCTGATCAAGCGCATCCGCGGCTTCGGTTCCAAGGTTTACCTGGTCAACACTGGTTGGACCGGTGGTGGCTACGGCGTCGGCAAGCGCTTCAACATCCCGACCACCCGTGCGGTGATCGCAGCGATCCAGAGCGGCGCGCTGATCGGTACCGAAACCGAGCACCTGGACACCATCAACCTCGACGTGCCACTGGCCGTACCGGGCGTTGAGACTGGCCTGCTGAACCCACGCAATACCTGGGCCGACAAAGCCGCCTACGACGAAGCCGCCAAAGCACTGGCCGGCCTGTTCATCGAGAACTTCAAGAAGTTCGAAGTGAGCGACGCGATCAAGGCTGCCGGTCCTCAGTTGTAAGTGTTGGTTTGATGCAATGAAAAAGCCGCCCTTCGGGGCGGCTTTTTTGTGGGCGACGTTTCAGGTTTTCAGGTGCAAGACAAACGCGCCGACCAACACCAGTACTACCCCCAGTACCTGCACCTTCCCCAGCCGTTCCTTGAAAAATACATACCCCAGAATAGCCGCTATCCCCCCCGACAACGTGCTGATCACCGTCACCACCGAAACCGACCCGGCCACTGCGCCCCAGGCGAATGACGAAAACCCGCCGAGGTTCATCAGGCTGGCGCCGGTCAGCGTCACGCAGTTTTTCAGCGGCGGGATTTTCAAGCCGTCGTCGATCCTGAGCACGATCACCACCAGCACTATCAGGCCCACCAGATACGCGAGCCAGAGCATCGTTACCGGCCCGAGTGTCTGCAGGACGAAGCGGCCTTGCAGCCAGAAACTGGTGCCGTAGAACACTGCCGCCAGCAACGCGTAGGCGATGGAACTGCTGGCTTGTGTGGTGTGGGGTACCTTCGGGTCGGAGTGAATGCTGGACAGAACCACACCGAGCACACAAAGGCCGATGCACAGCAACTGGATCAGGCTGATGTGTTCGCCGCCGGCCCAGGACAACAGCGTGGTCACCACGCCATAGGATGTCACCAGCGGGGCGACGATGGAGGCTTTGCCCAGGGCGAAGGCCTTGGACAAGGCCAAGGCGCCGGACACCGTCAACACGGCGGCGGCGAGGCCGAATAGCCAGGTTTCCAGCGGGGCGGCCAAGGACCGCAGAATGAATACCGGGAAGGCGACCAACAGCAGGCTCATGATGGTAAAGCCCAGCGCCTGACCGAAATACACGGCACGTTTGACGCCAACCGCGCGGGCGTTCAAGCCCACCAGAAAATCCGTGCCGCCCCACAGCACGGCGGCCAACAAGCCCATCAGAACGTCCACGCAATGTCCTTATCGTTATTCGCCGGGGACGCTACAGGCTTTCAAGTTCATCCGTGTCCCAGCGTTGGGCCTTGATGGCCCGGTAGAGCATGCCGATGGTCAAAGGCACCTTGTCGCCGCGACCCTTGGCTTTGCGCTTAAGGAATACATCGTAGCCGTCAGGCTGGAAATAGCGATAGCTGTCGTAATCCACGAAATCGATGGCGAAGTGGTCTTCCAGGGTTTGACTTGGGCAAATCTTATTGTTCGTCAGAGAGGATGGGAAGGGCGGGAGCAGATTGCGGCGAAGCATTTTGCATGTACTTGGCGATGGTTTTTTCTCGAGTGGACAGTGGTTTTTCGAGATCTGCCGGCGACGTGTTGAATCCTGCAAAACGCAAGCTTGCTAGATGTTTGAGCGGCTGACCTTTTCGTAATACGACTGTTTTTGTTTGAGCGTTAGCTTGCTATAACGTTGCTTCAGGTGGCTAATGCATTCAATACATGGACAGGGTCATTATGAATAGCTTTCAGCAAAGCCTTAGCCGGCCCCGTTGGCTCGCGACGGCCCTGCTCCCAATTTCGCAAAGTGCCAAGTTGGACGTCGATCAATGCTGCGAATTTGGCTTGAGTTAAACCAGTGGCCTTACGGATTTCTTTGACGTGCAACGCAACTACTTGAAATTCGCGGGAAGGTCGCCGCTCACCCCGTACAATCTCGTCCATCTGTTGTACGCTTTCCATCAGCTCATCAAAAAATTTGCTCATGGTTATCTCCAGTGTTCAATGACTGCTTTCAACGCTTTGCGCTCATCGGCGGTCAAATCTTGTTGTTCATTTTTAGGGTAGATCATCAATAAAGCGATTTGCGATGCCGAGATGAAATGATAGTAAATCACTCGAGCTCCGCCTCGTTTACCATGTCCCTTCGCTGCGACCCGCATTTTGCGGATCCCGCCTGTCCCTTCGATAACGTCGCCGGCTGAAGGGTTCGACACCAGCAGCTTCTGTAATATCGCGTAGGCATCGTCATCCAATAATTCTTTGGCTCGACGAGTGAAGATTGAGGTTTCAATAAAAATCATCAGTAATGTACGCCATTGGCTTACTTTTTGGCAGTGCCGGCGGTCCTGAATGACCTCCGCTTTTTCAGTTGCGACCATTATTGTTATTCAGCCGGTCAGTTTCGGCAGGCGTTGCCGGGCGATGTCGAGCAGGTCGTTGCCGTCCTGGGTCAGCAGGTACAGCGCATTGACGATGTTGGGGATATCGCGGGTGTCGGCCTGTTTGAAGCACAGGCAATACAAGGTCTCCAGCAGGTCGCTCGCGGCGCGGATGCGCTGGCGGGCGGCGTCGAGGATTTCCAGGGGATCGGCCTCGGTGTCGATCACCAGTACCGGGGATTCGCTGTTGCTGGATTTGAGCGGGCGATAGCGGTCGGTCAGTGGGTCGGGGCGGATCATCGAGGTGGGTCCTGTGCGAAATCGGCAAGTGCGCCCGGTAAGCCCAGACACGGTTTTTCAGCCTTGCCGGAAACTATAGAAGGGCGTGGTGTTGTGCGACAAGACGGCGGAGATCGACAGGTGTTGTAGGGTTTTGCGCGGTTATTGAGGAAAGGGACTACAGACGCCGCAGAAGCTGTAGGGCATTTCGAATTTCGCTGCCCGCGAAGGCGATTTGCCAGGCGCCGCACTCCCAAGCCATCCGCTGTATCATCCCGTATCGTTTTTGCCCCCGACCTTTTCTCGACTCGCTGCGATCGCCGGCTAGGCTTTGCTCATCGCAGCAGTCAACGGAGTGACAGCTTATGCACAACACCCTGGAACAGGTTTTCGGTTATCCACAGTTTCGGCCCGGCCAGGAGGCAACGATCAGCGCAGTGCTGGCGGGGCGATCGGCGGCGGCAATTTTCCCCACTGGCTCCGGCAAGTCCCTTTGCTATCAGCTGTCGGCCGTATTACTGCCGCACCTGACGTTGGTGGTCTCGCCATTGCTGGCGTTGATGCAGGATCAGTTGGCGTTCCTGCAACGCCACGGCATTGCGGCGGGCAGTATCGATTCGGCCCAGAGCCGCGATGACGCCAGCGATGTCATGGCCCGCGCCAAGTCCGGCGAACTGAAAATCCTGATGGTCTCCGTGGAGCGCTTGAAAAACGAGCGCTTTCGTAATTTCCTGCAGCAGGTGCCAATCTCGTTGCTGGTGGTGGACGAGGCGCACTGCATCTCCGAATGGGGGCATAACTTTCGCCCGGATTACCTCAAGCTTCCGGACTATCAGCGCCAGTTCAATATCCCCCAGGCGTTGTTGCTGACCGCCACCGCGACCCCGAAAGTGATCGCCGACATGCAGGCGAAATTCGCCATCGAACCTGGCGACGTGGTGACCACCGGTTTCTATCGGCCGAACCTCAATCTGTGGGTGGAGCCGGTCCGCGGCCCGGACAAGCGCCGACGCCTGGTTGAATGGATGAGCCAGCGACCCGGCCAGCCGAGCATTGTCTACGTCACCCTGCAGAAAACCGCCGAGCACATTGCCGAACATCTGCAGCGCCATGGCATTCAGGCCGAGGCCTATCACGCCGGTCTGCCTCACGAGCAGCGCGAGGGCATCCAGAGGCGTTTCATGGGCGGGCAGTCCAATTGCATCGTCGCCACCATCGCCTTCGGCATGGGCATCGACAAGAGCGATATCCGTAACGTCGTGCATTTCGACCTGCCCAAATCGATCGAAAACTACAGCCAGGAAATCGGCCGAGCCGGGCGTGACGGGCTGGCATCGGACTGCCTGGTGCTGGCCAACCGTGAAAGCCTCAACGTGCTGGAAAACTTCGTCTATGGCGACACGCCTGAACTGGACGGTATCTGCTACGTGCTCGACGAGATGCAGGCCGCCGCGCCCGAGGGACAATGGGAGTTTCTGCTGGGGCCACTGGCGGACCAGAGCAACATCCGCCAGCTGCCGCTCAAGACCTTGCTGGTTCAGCTGGAGCTTCGTGGTCTGATCGCTCCGCGTTATGCCTACTACGCCGAATACCGGTTCAAATATCTGCAGGAGCCCGAGCAATTGCTGGCGCGCTTCGAGGGTGAACGCAGGGATTTCGTCGCGGCGATCATCCAGACGTCCCCGCGCGCGCGTACCTGGGCCACGGTGAATTTCGATGCGCTGTACGAACAGCATCAGGCCGAGCGCAGTCGGGTGGTCAAGGCGCTGGATTATTTCCAGGAAAAGGGCTGGGTCGAGCTTGAAAGCAAGCTGATGACCGAGGTCTACAGCCTGCTGCAAACCGATTTCGACAGTGCCGAGTTGAGTGCAGAGCTGCACGCCGGCTTCACTCGGCATGAACAGACCGAGGTTGCGCGGATACATGCCATGCTCGATTTGTTCGCCACTGATCGCTGCCTGGGTTATCGCCTGGCCGAGTATTTCGGCGACGAAAATGTGCCCCGTCAGTGTGGGCATTGTTCGGTTTGTCACGGGCAAGTCGCACGACTGCCAGCACCCCCGGAGTTGCCTGCGCTTGTGGATAAAAATTTCGAGGCGCTGTGTAGCGATTTTATCCACAAGCATGAACAACACACGGGGAGTTTGCCGTCGGCCGAGCGTGTGACGCGGTTTCTGTGCGGGATCAGTGTGCCCTTGTTTACCAAGCTCAAGGTGCGGACGATTTCGGGATTTGCGGTGTTGGAAGATTATCCGTATGCCGAGGTTCGAGGGTGGGCCGAGGCACATCTCTAACCCGTGTGTGGGCGCATCCATCCGCTGAATGTTGCTCATCACAGGAATAAATTTCAAAAAAGCGCAGCGGCTGACTATGGTGAGGGCTGTCTTCGGATCGCCAACAAGAGAACAGAACATGAGCCAGACACCGTTCGATATTCAGCGCGCAGCCGTGATCGGCGCGGGCACCATGGGCCGTGGCATTGTCATGTGCCTGGCCAACGCCGGGGTAGCGGTGCAATGGGTCGATAACAATCCGCAGATGCTTGAACAGGCACTGGTCACCGTGGCGGACACCTACGCCCATAGTGTTCGGCAAGAACGCATCGATCAGGCCGAGGCCGATGCCCGTATCGCGCGGGTCACGGCAGCGGCCAATTATGCGGCCATCCGTGACGTCGACCTGGTGATCGAAGCCGTTTACGAAAACCTCGAGCTCAAGCAGTCAATCTTCCGCGAACTGGATGGCCTGCTCAAACCTGAAGCCATTCTGGCGAGCAATACTTCAGCACTGGACATTGATGCCATCGCTGCCGTTACACGCCGTCCGCAACAAGTCCTGGGCCTGCACTTTTTCAGTCCGGCGCACATCATGAAGCTGCTGGAAATTGTCCGTGGTGCCCAGACTGCACCAGCGGTGCTTGAGGCCGCACTGGTGTTGGGCAAACGCATGGGCAAGGTCAGCGTGGTGTCGGGCAATTGCGACGGCTTCATCGGCAATCGCATGCTCAATACCTACGTGCTGGAGGCGCGCAAAATGCTGCTGGAGGGTGCTTACCCTTACCAGGTGGATGCGGCGCTGCAAGGTTTCGGTTTCGCCATGGGGCCATTCCGCATGTTCGACGTGGTTGGCGTCGATTTGCAATGGCGTGCCCGGCAACTGTCCGGCGTTGGGCAGGATGCGCCAGAGGTGCAGGTGGATAACCGTCTGTGTGAATTGGGCCGTTTTGGCCAGAAGAGCGGCGATGGCTTCTACCACTATGAACCGGGTAGTCGTCAGGCTGAGCACGACCCGCAGGTCGATGTGCTGGTACTGGAAGTCAGCGAAGGGCTGGGGTTCCATCGTCGCGAGATAAGCCAGGAAGAAATCCTGGAGCGCTGCCTGCTGGCGCTGGTCAATGAGGGCGCGAAGATTCTTCAGGAAGGCATCGCCGGATCGGCCCATGACATCGATCTGGTTTACCTCAACGGATACGGGTTCCCGGCGGACAAGGGCGGGCCGATGGCCTGGGCGGATCAGCAGGGGTTGGCGGATATTCATCAGCGGCTGTTGGCACTGGAGACCCGCCAGGGCGATCACTGGAGCCCGGCGCGGTTGATTGGTGAGTTGGCGGCGGCGCGGAAAGGGTTTGCCGACAAGTAATTGATATGGCGCCTGTTCCGGCGCCTTCGCGAGCAAGCCCGCTCCCACAGTTGAAGGCGTTCCACTGTGGGAGCGGGCTTGCTCGCGAAGAACGATAACGCGGTTTTTCGCCTTAAATTGGTCATCCAACCCCAGGAATCAACGCTGATGCCCCAACGCTCCGACTACCCGCACTTGCAACCCATCACCACCCGTTGGCACGACAACGATGCCTACGGTCACGTCAACAACGTCACCTACTACAGCTACTTCGACACGGCGGTGAACACCTACCTTATCGAAGTCGGTGGGCTGGACATCCACGATGGCGAGGTGGTGGGTTTCGTGGTGAGTTCGGCCTGTGATTACTTTGCTTCCATCGCCTTCCCGGATCGGATCGAGATCGGCTTGCGGGTCGGCAAGTTGGGCAGCAGCTCGGTGCAGTACGAATTGGCGGTGTTCAAGCAAGGGGAAGACGAGGCCTGTGCGGCGGGGCGCTTCGTGCATGTGTTCGTCGACCGGGCATCGAATCAGCCGGTGGCGATTCCGCTCGGGTTGCGCAGAGCGATGGAGCGCCTGGTAGTTTAAAACGGGCAAAAAAAATCGCAGCCCTTGGGCTGCGATTTTATCTATCAGTGAACCGCCTGGTATTCCGGGATCAGTCACGATGGCGATAGTACTTGTGATGCTTGCGGTGGCCATACGCATGACCGCGACCTGGATGGCCGTCACGGTAGTAACGACGATCATCATGACCGCGATATCGACGACCGTCATGATCATCGTCATCATCATCGGCTTTGTTGCCCATATAGTTACCCAGCGCGCCACCGGCACCGCCGCCTGCTGCGGAGCCGATCAGGCTGCCGGTGGTGCCGCCAACGCTGCGGCCAACCACGTTACCGCCTGCTGCGCCCAACGCACCGCCAATGGCGGCTTCGCCACGGCTGCGTTTGTCTGCGCCGACTGCGCTACCACCCGCGCCGCCCAGGGCCGCGCCGATGGTGGAACCTGTATTGCCGCCCAGCGATTGGCCGACGACCGAGCCCAAAACCCCGCCCAATGCGCCGCCCACACCTGCTTCGGTGGTGCCGCCAGCAGAGGCCATGCCACTGACCAGGCCAAGGGACAACAAGAGAATCGAGGAGAACTTCATGGAGGAACCTCAAGGGGATGACGACGCGATCCTGAGGCTGTGTCATGGGCGTGACAATCGAAATCCGACGAGTAACACGACTTGAGCACATTTCTATAAGTTGCTGTTTTTTGGGCGGAACTTAATGGTTTTTCGCCGGTCTTTAGTTACTTCGGACAGGCCGTTTTTGTGAAAAACGGCCTTTTTTGTGGGCGTTGGGAAACTGTTTCATCCGGATTATTTGTTGGATGATCCACCGCTTTCGCGAGCAAGCCCGCTCCCACATTGAATACCAGGCGTACATAAAATCTGTGTTCGCTGAAGATCAAATGTGGGAGCGGGCTTGCTCGCGAAGACGCCAGTCCAGACGCCGAATCAGGCCGACCTGGCCATGATCAACCCAGTCTCACTCGCCGCTTCCAACCGGATCGCCACGAACTTCGACGTTGGTGTATGGCTGCCATCCCCGGTGCTCTCCAGCGGCACCAGCGGATTCACTTCCGGATAATACGCCGCTGCTTGCCCCGCCGGGATATCGAACGCCAAGAGCGTGAAGCCCTTTACCCGTCGCTCCAGGCCATCATCCCAGATCGACACGATGTCCGCCTTCTGCCCCGGCTTGAAGCCCAGGCGAATGATGTCAGCTTCGTTGACGAACAGCACATCACGCTGGCCTTTAACCCCGCGGTAACGGTCATTGAGACCATAGATCGTGGTGTTGTACTGATCGTGGGAGCGCATCGATTGCATGATCAGGTCCGGCAACACACCGGTGGCGCGGGTACGTTCGTGAACCAGATCCCTGGGCAGCGCGTTCGGGCGGAAGTTGGCCCGGCCGGATGCGGTATTCCACTTGCGCGCGCCGGCGCTGTTGCCCAGGTAGAAGCCGCCTGGGTGCTTGACCCTTTCGTTGAAATCCTTGAAGCCTGGGATGGTATCGGCAATCAAGTCGCGGATTCGCCTGTAGTCGGCCACCAGCCAGTTCCAGTCGACCGGATGGCTGCCCAGGGTCGCGGCGGCGATGCCGGCCAGGATCGCCGGTTCCGAGCGCATCTGGTTCGACAGTGGCTGCAACTGTCCGTTGGAGGCGTGGACCATGCTGAACGAATCTTCGACAGTCACCGCTTGCGCGCCTTCAGTCTGGATGTCGATGTCGGTACGGCCCAGGCACGGCAGGATCAGGGCGTCTTTGCCGTGAGTCAGATGGCTGCGGTTAAGCTTGGTGCTGATCTGCACGGTCAGGTCGCAGTTGCGCAGGGCCTGGAAGGTGCGCGGGCTGTCCGGGGTGGCTTGAGCGAAGTTGCCACCCAGGCCGATGAAGACTTTGGCCCGGCCTTCGGCCATGGCATGAATCGCCTCGACCACGTTGTGGCCGTTTTCCCGCGGAACCTTGATCTGGAAGCGACGCTCCAGGGCATCAAGGAACGCCACGGGTGGCCGTTCGTTGATGCCCATGGTCCGGTCGCCCTGCACGTTGCTGTGGCCACGCACCGGGCACAGGCCGGCGCCTGGCCGTCCGATGTTGCCGCGCAGCAACATCAGGTTGGCGATTTCCTGGATGGTCGCGACCGAATGGCGATGCTGGGTGATGCCCATGGCCCAGCACATGATGACGTTCTTGCCCTTGGCGTACATGCGCGCCGCTCGCTCGATTTCCACCAGGGGCAGGCCGGACTGCTCGACGATCTGCTCCCATGGGGTTTCGTCGATGGCGGCCAGGTAGTCCAGTACATTGACGCTGTGTTCATTGAGGAAGGCGTGATCGAACACCGCAGGCTCGCCCGCATTCTGTGCATCACGCTCCCATTGCAGCAGGAATTTCGCCATACCCCGCATGATCGCCATGTCGCCGCCCAGCGCCGGACGGAAGTACGCGGTGTTGGTCGGTTTGTCGCCATTGGTGAGCATTTCGATCGGGTGTTGCGGGTGCTGGAAGCGCTCCAGGCCACGCTCTTTAAGTGGGTTGATGCACACCACTTGCGCGCCGCGTTTGACCGCTTCACGCAACGGTTCGAGCATCCGAGGATGGTTGGTGCCGGGGTTCTGGCCCCAGACGAAAATCGCATCGGCGTGTTCGAAGTCGTCGAAGGTCACGGTGCCTTTGCCGACGCCGACACTTTGTGACAACGCAACGCCGCTGGCTTCGTGGCACATGTTCGAACAGTCGGGGAAGTTGTTGGTGCCATAGGCGCGCACGAACAGTTGGTACAAGAAAGCCGCTTCGTTACTGGCCCGGCCGGAAGTATAGAACTCGGCCTGGTCCGGGCTCGCCAAGCCGTTCAGGTGTTTGGCGATCAGCGCAAAGGCAGCGTCCCAACTGATCGGCTTGTAGCGATCGGTCTCGGCGTCATAGCTCATCGGCTCGGTCAGCCGGCCCTGATATTCAAGCCAGTAGTCGCTTTGCTCCAGCAGCGAAGTGACGCTGTGTTTGGCGAAAAAACTGGCGTCGACGCGGCGTTTGGTCGCTTCCCAGTTCACCGCCTTGGCGCCGTTCTCACAGAACATCACCATGCCGGCTTCGTTGGAGTCACCCCAGGCGCAGCCGGGACAGTCGAAGCCGCCGTTCTTGTTGGTCTTGAGCATCATGCGCAGGTTTTTCAGCGCGTTGTCGCTGGTCAACCAGGCCTGGGCGACGCTGATCAGTGCGCCCCAACCTCCGGCCGGGCCTGTGTAGGGTTTGTAGCGAGGGACAGGTTTCTGGTCGGCTTGACGGTGTTGACTCACGCTTGGTTCTCCAACGCTGGGCTGTAGACCCGCGGCGCATTCTTTTGTGGCAGATGGATGAGATTGAGGTTGTGGCGACGGGCCCATTGCACGGCGAGCCCTGTCGGAGATGACAGGCTGACCAGGGTCTGGATGCCGGCGCGCAAGACTTTCTGGATCAATTCGAGGCTGCAGCGACTGGTGACGATCGCCAGCCCGCCTGCCGTCGGAATATTTTGCCGGATCAAGCCACCGATCAATTTGTCGAGGGCGTTGTGCCGGCCGATATCTTCACGGCCCAGCAACAGTTGGCCCTGATCGTTCATGAACACGGCCGCGTGCACCGCCCCGCAGTGCTGGCCAAGCGGCTGGAACGCGCCAATGCGCTGGCGCAGGCCATCGAGCCATTCAATGGGTGGCAGCGGGGCGCCGGGCAATACCTGGAGGTCCGGCAATGCCTGCTCGACCGCTTCCACGCCGCACAGCCCGCAACCGCTGGTACCGGCCAGTTGCCGACGCTGTTGCTTGAGGTTCCAGAACGCGCGATTGGCGATGGTCACTTGCGCGTACTGCGCCGAGCCCGAGCCGCTGAGTTGCAGGTCATAGATGTCCGTGGCGTCCTGGATGATGCCGCTGCCCAGGCTGAAGCCGACGATGAAGTCTTCAAGGTCCGTGGGCGTTACCAGCATCACCGCCTGGCTGATGCCGTTATAGGCAATCGCCAGTGCGACTTCCTCGGCCAGCGCGGTGCTGGCCGACTCCGAATGTTCGAGGTTGCTGTAGCTGTACGTTTGGCTGGCGTCGGGCGCGGGCGTTTCGAGGGCAGGCGCCGCGCAGGCTGGGCGCTTGGCGTTCATGGCATCACCGAGGGTTTGATCAGCTTTAAGACTAGGCGCGGCAACTTGTCACGTCTAATCGCTATTACTGATCTGCCGATAGATGCCGTCGATCAAGCGCCGATCAACGATTGTTGATAAAGCGCAAAACAGGCCTCCGCCAAGGCCGAGCGTGGCGCGCTGCGTCGCATGATCAGCCCCAGCCGGCCAAGGGTCTGGGCGTTTTCGATCGGTTGCAGGCGCAAATGATCGGTCAGTCCTTCCAGGCCTCCGTCCAACGGCATCACCGCGCAGCACAAGCCACCGTGCACAGCTTGTAACAGTTGATGAACGGCATCGGTTTGCAACAAAGGCTGCGGGTTGAGCCCTCGACTATGGAAGTTGTGGTCGATGGACTGGCGAAAGTGCATGCCGCTGGTGAGCATGCCCAGCGGTAATTCGATCAGCGACTCCCAACTCAGCGGTGTATCGCCAAAGGTAAAGAAACGCTGATCGTAGAGCAGGCCCATGCGGGTTTCACTGAAGGTCAGGGAATCGAAGCGCTCGGCATCCAGGCGTTCGAGGTAGGACACGCCGAGGTCCAGGCGATTGTTCGCCAGTTGTTCGAGGATCTGCTCGGAACTCAGTGCCGAGAGTTCGAAGCGCAGGTTCGGGTGTTCCGTGTGCAGGCGTTGCAGCAGCGGCAAGGGATCGAAGCTCGACAGCGGCACCACGCCCAGGCGCAGGGTGCCGACCAGGTTACCGCGACAGGCGGCCGCCTCGGCGTACAGGCCATCATAGGCCGCCAGAACGGTGCGCGCCCAAGCCAGCACCCGCTCGCCAGGTGCAGTGAAGCCTTCGAAGCGCTGGCCGCGATTGACCAGCGGCAGGTCGAGTTCTTCTTCGAGGCTGCGCAGGCGCATGGACAGGGTCGGCTGGGTAATGTGGCAGCGCGCGGCGGCCTGGCCGAAATGGCGGGTTTCGTCCAGAGCGATGAGGAATTTCAGCTGCTTGATGTCCATCTTCGTTCCTGGAGGCGGGAAGGGGCGATTCTATCGCAAGCGGCGTCATTGGTCGGTTTGGATTGGCAAATGACTGCCGTGGTCTAGGCTTTTGCGTCTGGAACCCGAAACCCAAGGAGAGCGAAACAATGAGCCTGTTCAGTTTTCTAAAAGAAGCCGGTGAAAAAATCCTCGATGCGTTGACGCCGGACAAAGCCGAAGCTAACAGCGAGGCGTTGACCAAGCATGTGCAGAGTGCGTTGACGGGGATCGACACTTCCAAGATTCAGGTCAAGGTCGAGGGCGATAAGGTCATCGCCAGCGGCGAAGCGAATACGCAGGAAGAGAAGGAGAAAATCCTCCTGGCCCTGGGCAATGTGGCAGGTGTCAGCGGTGTTGAAGACGAGATCACTGTTACTGGACCTGTGGTCGTGGCGGCGAAGTTTGTCGTGGTCGAGAAGGGCGACACCCTGAGTGCCATTTCCTTGCGCGTGTATGGCAATGCCAACCTGTACAACAAAATCTTCGAGGCCAACAAACCCATGCTCAAGGATGTGAACAAGATCTATCCGGGGCAATCGTTGCGGATTCCCGAATAATGTGAGGCTCTGTAGGAGCTGCCGCAGGCTGCGATCTTTTGATCTTGTTTTTAAAGATCACAGTCAAAAGATCGCAGCCTTCGGCAGCTCCTACAGGGAATCAAAGGCCGGTTATCAAATCCCGATAATCACCCACTGCGGCAAATTCAGCGGTGTCCTTGGGCCCCTTTTGGCTGTCCGGCTCTTTCACGGCCAGCAAATGCCCCACACCAAAATCTCGCGCACTGCGCAGGATCGGCAAGGTATCGTCGATAAACAGGCTGCGCGCCGGGTCGAAGTCGATGTCGGCCTGCAAGGCATCCCAGAACTGCGGGTTTTCCTTGGGGAAACCGTAATCGTGGGAGCTGATCAGGCGCTCGAAATAGGGTGCCAGTTCGATTCTTTCCAGCTTCAAGGACAGCGAATCGCGGTGTGCGTTGGTGATCAGCACCACGCGTTTGCCTGCACGCTTGATCGCTGCCAGGAAGGTGTCCGCATCCGGGCGCAGGGCGATCAGATGAGCGGTTTCCAGTTTCAGCTCGCGCACCGGCAGCTTCAGTTCGGCACTCCAGAAATCCAGGCAGTACCACTGCAGCTGGCCGGCATTGCGTTCAAACAGGGGCTGCAGTTCCATATCGGCCATGGCCCGACTCACTCCGTGCCATTCGGCATAGCGCTTTGGCAGGTGCTCCAGCCAGAAATGGTTGTCGAAGTGCAGGTCCAGCAGCGTGCCGTCCATGTCCAGCAGAACGGTATCGATATCGCGCCAGGGCAGCAGGGACATAAAAACTTCTCCAGCGGTAAAAAAAGGTATCCGGGGACAACAAACAGGATAGGCCGGGTATAGTAACCCGCTATCGCCCAGGAGCCGCTCATGCGCCAGAAACCCACCATCCTCGCCCGCGAGATTGTCGCCACCAGCCGTTTGTTCTGCGTCGAGGAACTGAAGCTGCGTTTTTCCAATGGCGTGGAGCGCACCTATGAGCGGCTGGTCGGCAAGGGTGCAGGTTATGGCGCCGTGATGATCGTGGCGATGCTCGATGCGGACCATGCTGTCCTGGTCGAGGAATACTGCGGTGGTACCGATGAATACGAATTCTCGCTGCCCAAAGGCTTGATCGAGCCAGGTGAGGACGTTCTGGCGGCAGCCGAGCGCGAGCTCAAGGAAGAAGCCGGTTTTGGCGCGCGACAGCTTGAGCATTTGACCGAGCTGTCGCTGTCCCCCGGTTACATGAGCCAGAAAATCCAGGTGGTCTTGGCCACTGACCTGTACGAAGAACGCCTGGAAGGTGACGAACCTGAGCCGATGGGCGTGGACAAGGTCAACCTGCGCGAGTTGTCGGCGCTGGCGCAGAACCCGAAGTTCACCGAAGGCCGGGCCTTGGCAGCCTTGTACCTGGCCCGTGACCTGTTGACCCAGCGCGGGGTGTTCCAGCCATGAATTTTCCCCACCCATTGATGGCGCCGGTGGTCGAGCTGGCGTTGCAGGCCGGCGATGCGATCCTGCCATTTTGGCGCACCGGCACGCAGGTGACCGCCAAGGCGGATGATTCACCCGTGACGGCCGCAGACCTGGCCGCTCACCATCTGATCCTGGCCGGGCTGACGGCACTCGATCCGAGCATCCCGGTGCTGTCCGAGGAAGACGCCAACATCCCCCAGAGCGTACGCGCCGGATGGCAGCGCTGGTGGCTGGTGGACCCGCTGGACGGCACCAAGGAATTCATTTCCGGCAGCGAAGAGTTCACCGTCAACATCGCGTTGATCGAGCAGGGGCGCGTGGTATTTGGCGTGGTGTCGATGCCGACCAACGGGCGTTTTTATGTCGGTGGTGCCGGGTTCGGCGCGTGGCGTGGCGATCAAGGTGGCACGCCCGTGGCGATTGCGGTGCGTGATGTTCCGGCCCCCGGCCAAGCGTTCACCGTGGTTGCCAGCCGTCGCCATTCCAGTCCAGAGCAGGAACGCTTGCTGGCCGGGTTGAGCGCCAGCCTGGGCGAACTGGAACTGGCCAATATCGGCAGTTCTCTGAAGTTCTGCCTGTTGGCCGAGGGGGCGGCGGATTGTTATCCACGCCTGGCGCCGACTTCGCAGTGGGATACAGCAGCGGCTCAAGGCGTGCTGGAAGGGGCGGGTGGCGAGGTGCTCGATTTGAAGGGGGCGCCGTTCTGTTATCCCGCGCGAGAATCGCTGCTAAACGAATTTTTCCTGGCACTGCCGGCCAAGGCAGCGTGGCGGGAACAATTGTTGGCGCTGGCCAACCTGTAGGAGCCGGCTTGCTGGCGATCCATGCAACGCGGTGTGTCTGACTCACCGCATTGCATCGATCGGCGCATCAACGGTGCAAAACGTACTGCCCGACAAACTTCACCGCATCCTCATCGCTACCCGCATTCACCACTCGCGTATGCAGGCTCAATCGCGCCCGTCCGTACCGCTGATACATCGCCAGGAATTTCTTCCACACCTGCGCACTCGGCGCCTGGCAAATGGCGTGTGCATCGCCTGTCACTGGCAGCGGGTAGTTGATCTGCCCTTCCTGAATAACGATGTGCCCGTCGCTTATCCCTTCTTCTTTCAGGCGTAAATGCAGCCAGCCCCAACCGGCCAGTACCGCGCCGCAATACAGGCTGCCGCCGAACATGGTGCTCTTGTGATTGACGTTGGCGTCCAGCGGCAAGTACAGGCGCAGTTGCTGATCGTGCCAGTCGAGCACCTTGAGGCCTATGTCCCGGGTGAGGGGAATGTCGTGGTGGAGGACGGATTCCAGTTGACGACTGTCGCGGCTCATTCAGGGGCCTCTTGTTTGTAGTGGATGAGTGGGCGGCAGCTCAATCGAGGTCGTCGCCATGGGTGGAGGTGCCGCTGTCGGCAAAGCTCAGGCCGTGCTTGCGCAATTTGTCATGCAAGGTCTTGCGTGGAATGCCAAGCGCCTCGGCGACGCTGCGTACCGAGCTGTGCGAGCGCGCCAGTTCCGCGGCAATCAGGGTTTTTTCGAAGTTTTCCACCTGCTCGCTCAACCCGCCACTGACCATGTCTACCGTCGTGCCAACCGAGCCTTGCACCTCGTTGTTATCCAGCGCCAGTTCCAGGCCCAGGGCGAAGCGTTCGGCCGCATTTTGCAGCTCGCGCACGTTGCCAGGCCAGGTGTGGCGCAACAGCAGGGCGCGTTGCCCGGGTTGCAGTTCATGCGGCGGCAAGCTGTGGCGGGCGCTGGCTTCATCGGCGAAATGCTGGAACAGCATCAGCGCATCTTCACCGCGTTCGCGCAGTGGCGGAATGCGCAGGGGCGCGACGTTCAGGCGATAGTACAGGTCGGCGCGGAAGCGCCCCTGATCAGCGGCCTGACGCAGGTCTTCCTTGGTGGCGGCGATGATGCGGATGTCCAGCGGGATCAGTTGATTGCCGCCCAGACGTTCGACCACCCGCTCTTGCAGCAAGCGCAGCAATTTCACCTGGACGTCCAGGCTCATGCTTTCGATCTCATCGAGAAACAGCGTGCCGCCGTTGGCAAACTCGAACTTGCCGATGCGGCGTTTCTGCGCACCGGTGAAAGCGCCTGGCTCGTGGCCGAACAACTCGCTTTCGACCACCGACTCGGCCAGCGCCCCGGCATTGATCGCCACGAATGGACCATTGCGCCGATTCGACAGGTCATGCAGCGCGCGGGCCACCACTTCTTTGCCGGCCCCGGTCTCACCGAGGATCAGCACGTCCGCCCGGGTCGCCGCCAAGGCGCCGATTTGCTCGCGCAGGCGCAGCATCGAGGGCGAGTGTCCGACCAGGCGTGTGCTCAATTCATTGCGATCGCTCAGGGCCAGGCGCAGGCTGCGGTTGTCCAGCACCAGTCGGCGCAGTGCCAGGGCGCGGCGAACGCTGTCGAGCAGGGCGTCGCTGGCGAAGGGTTTTTCCAGAAAGTCATAGGCCCCGGCTCGCATGGCTTGCACCGCCAGCGGCACATCGCCGTGGCCGGTGATCAGCAGCACCGGCAGTTCCGGGTCCTGGGCGTGGAGTTCGGTCAGCAGTTCGATGCCGTCCATGCCCGGCATGCGGATATCGCTGACGACCACGCCCGGCCAGTCGCGCTCCAGTTGCGCGGCCAGGCCCTTGGCTTCTGCCAGCGGCAGAATCTTCAGGCCGGCCAGGTCAAGGGTCTGGCTCAAGGCCTGGCGCAGATGGGGATCGTCGTCGATCAACACGACCTGGATGCGGTTGTCGATGGTCATGCACTTCGGTCCTCGGACGGTTGCAGGCTCACACCCGGTGCGCCTGCGCGCAGTTTCAGGGTAATCAGGGCGCCGCCTTCCTTGTGGTTGGCGAACGACAGTTCGCCGCCGAAGGCGCGCATCAGGGTCTCGCAGATCGCCAGCCCCAATCCAAGGCCCTGGGTGCGGGTCTTGGTGGTGTAGAAGGGCTCGCTGGCGCGGCCGAGGGCCTCCAGGCAGAAACCGGGGCCGTTGTCGCGAATGTACAGGTTGACGCCTTCGGCCGTGGATTGGGCACTCAACCAGAGTTTTCGCGGCGGGCCTTTTTCCGTCAGGGCATCCAGGGCGTTGGCCAGCAGGTTGCCCAGCACTTGGCGCAGGCGGGTTTCTCCGGCCTCTACCCACAACGTGGCGGCGGGCAAGTCGCGGATCAGTTCGACTTCCATGCTGCGCCGACGCTTGGCCAGCAAGGCCAGGGCATCGTCCAGCGCCGGTTGCAGGGCGACGCTCTCCGGGGCATGGCGATCGCGCCGGGCAAAGGCGCGCAGGTGAGCAATGATCGACGCCATGCGTCCGGTCAATTCGCTGATCAGCTTGAGATTGCCGCGGGCATCGTCGGTGCGCTGGTGGTCGAGCAGCACTTCGGCGTTTTCCGCGTAGCTGCGGATGGCCGCCAAGGGTTGGTTGAGTTCGTGGCTGATGCTTGCCGACATCGTGCCCAGGGCCGACAGCTTGCCGGCCTGCACCAGGTCATCCTGGGCGCGAACCAGTTCTTGCTGGGCTTGTTCGCGTTCCAGCACTTCCTGTTTGAGTCGACGGTTGAGGCCCTCAAGATCACTGGTGCGCTCGGCCACCCGGCCTTCCAGTTCGCGCCGGGCCTTGGCTTCGAAGGCGATCCGTTCCAGGTAGTGGCGGCGGCGTTGCATCATCAGGCCGAGCAACAGCATCAACACCAGCAGCGTCGCGCCACCGATGGCGAGCACCGTGCGCACCGGGCGATCTATCAGGGTGCGCGGGGCGAGGATGCTGACGTTCCAGCCGGTTTCCGCGATCGCCTGGGTCTGGGTCAACCAGGCGTTGGGATTGAGCTTCAGCGGCTTGGGTTCGCGGGTGGGGTAGGGCTGGATTGCGGTGATTGCCTTGCGCTCTTCTTCGCTCAACTCACGGGTCGAACGAAAGCGCCATTCGGGCCGCGAGGTGAGGATGACCACGCCGTTGTGATCGGTCAGCAGCAGTTGCTCCGGGGTTTTGCCCCACAGGCTTTCGGTGTGGTCGAGGTCGACCTTGACCACCAGCACGCCGGTGATTTTCTCGCCCTCGCGCACGGCAGCGGCGAAGAAGTAGCCACGTTTGGCGGACGTGGTGCCCAGGCCGAAAAAACGTCCGAGTCGACCGGCCATGGCTTCGCTGAAGTACGGCCGGAAGGCAAAGTTACGACCGACGAAGCTGTCGTGCTTATCCCAGTTGGAGGCGGCCAGGGTCTTGCCCGTGGTGTCCATCAGGTACATGACTTCGGCGCCGGTCTGGGTGCTGATGTTTTTCAGCAGACGGTTGGCGTTGCCCTGGGTGACGCCATCGTCCGGCGCGCCAAGCACGGCGCGCAGGGCTGGCAGGTCGCCGAGGATCTGCGGCAATACTTCATAACGATGCAGGGTGCCCAGCAGGTTGGCGACGTAGAGATCGAGGGTCTGGCGATTCTGCCCGGCCAGTTCGCTGCGGTAATAGCGCTCGGCCAGATGCTCCAGCGGCCACAGCAAGGGCGCCAGGCACAACGCGAGCAGGGCCAGGCTGCGCCAGCGGGGTCTGCGGGGAAGGGTCGGAGTCATGAGCATCGAGCGCCTGGGGGTACAGGTGCATTATGCCTAGGCTTGCCGACGCAGTCTGCGCGCTGAAAAGGGCGCCGCCGTTTCAGTCGAAGACGTCGGCGTCCTTGAAGAATGCGGCGGCCTGATCCCTGGCCGACAGTTGCGGCGCTGTATCCAGCGGCGGCCACTCGATGGCCAGGTCCGGATCGTCCCAACGAATGCTGCGCTCGGCCACCGGGTTGTAGTACTCGGTGGTTTTGTAGAGAACTTCGGCGAAATCACTCAACACCAGGAAACCATGGGCGAAACCCTTGGGGATCCACAGCTGGCGATTGTTCTGCGCAGAAAGGCGTACGGCCACCCATTTGCCGAAATGCGGCGAGCTGCGCCGCACGTCGACGGCGACATCAAGAATTTCCCCGGCGCAAGCCCGAACCAGCTTGTCCTGGGTGTTCTCCAGTTGGTAATGCAGCCCGCGCAGCACGCCTTGTTGCGAACGCGAATGGTTGTCCTGAATGAATTGCGTATTCAGGCCAGTGGCTTCCTTGAAAGCCTTGGCGTTGAAACTTTCGTAGAAAAACCCCCGTTCGTCACCGAAAACCTTGGGCTCGATGATCAAAACACCGGGCAGGTCGGTGGTCACAACATTCATGGGTTTCTCCAACGATGGGCATTGATGGTCGCCATTCTTGCCTAGAGTGCCTGCAAGGGCGAGTGTCATGTGGTTTTTTTCTTGGTAGTTGACCGATCCAGCCGCTTGCCAGCCGTTTCAAGGGGGTTGCGTATCGCCTTGAGCAGTGGCGATATAGGCGCCTAATAAAATTTCAGGGGTCGTTGTATGCCGCTCGCCACGTTGATTCATCGCGCCAGTTTGCCCAGCCCGCAAGTGTCAGCGGAGCAAGCGCTAGAGCTGCTGCAGGCGCATTACGGGCTGAACGCAAGATTACAGCCCCTGGGCAGCCAGCAGGATCTGAATTTTCGCGTCGACAGCGATCAGGGGCGGTTTGTCCTGAAAATCTGCCGGGGCGACTATTCGGCGCTCGAGCTGCAAGCCCAGCATGCCGGGCTCAAGCACCTGGCTGAGCATCCTGACGTCCATGTGCCGCGGGTGATTGCGGCGAAAAACGGTGCGGACCTGTTGTCCCTGGAGGTCGCAGGCCAAGCGGTGCATGTGCGTCTGCTGGATTACATCGAAGGACAATCGCTGACGCACCTCGAACATTTCAATCGCACGGTGGTGGCCGGTTTCGGGCGGCTGTGCGGTGAAATGGACCTCGCACTGGCGGATTTTGACCATCCGGGGCTTGTGCGCACCCTGCAGTGGGACGCGCGCCACGCCCATGCGCTGATCGCCCATTTGCTGCCGGTGATCAAGGATGAAACCCAGCGCCGCCTGATCGTTGAAGCGTGCGAACAGGCAGAGCGCCATTTGTTGCCACTGCAAGACAAGTTGCCCGTGCAAGCCATTCACATGGACATCACCGACGACAACGTGGTCTGGCAGCGCGATGCGCAACGCCATTGGCAGTTGCAAGGCGTGATCGATTTCGGCGACCTGATCCGGACCTGGCGTATTACCGACCTGTCGGTGACCTGTGCCGCGTTGCTGCATCATGGCGGAGGCGATCCCTTCTGCATTTTGCCGGCGGTGCAGGCCTATCACGCGGTCAATCCGCTGCAACACGAAGAACTGCTGGCGCTGTGGCCGCTGATCGTCGCCCGCGCGGCAGTACTGGTGCTCAGTGGCGAACAGCAGGTCAGCATCGATCCGGGCAATGCCTATAGCCGCGACAACCTGGTCCACGAGTGGGAAATTTTCCGTGTGGCCACCTCGGTGCCGTTGGCGCTGATGGAAGCGGCCATCCTGTCGGCCATCGGACAGCGCCTGCCGGACATTGGCAGCGACGGTTTCGCACCGCTGCTGCCGAGCCTGGTGGGGCGCGAGTTTGCGTTGATCGACCTGGGCGTGCTCAGCCCGCATTTCGAGGCCGGTAACTGGGAGCAGGAAGGCATCGATCAGCGCCTGTTGGACGAAGCCTCCGCTGCCCACGGCCTGGCGGCCAGTCGTTATGGGCAATATCGGTTGTCGCGCACGCGCCCGGACACTGCCGGCGAACCGGACACTTGTCCCTTGCACGTCGAGTTGCGCGTGCCCCATGGCACGGCAGTCGAAGCGCCGTTTGCCGGGGTGGTGCACCAGCCGATGGCCGGGGTGCTGCAACTGGATGGTCCGCAACTGAGTGTGCGGTTGTGGGGCGTAACGCCATCGCTGCACAGCGGTGCGGCGCTGGTAAAAGGCCAGGTGCTGGGCTCGGTCAGCGGGCCGTTGATCGTGCAGTTGTGCCGAGGTGCGTCGATCAGTGCGCCACTGTTCTGCACACCTTCGCGCGCCGCCGCCTGGCAAGCGCTTTGCCCGTCGCCGGCGACGCTGCTGGGCCTGGCGTGCGATGCGCAGGAAGAACTCGATTCGCAGACCTTGCTGGCTCGGCGCGACGCCAGTTTCGCCCGTACGCAAAAACACTATTACGTCGACCCGCCGCGTATCGAACGCGGCTGGCGCAACCACCTGATCGACATGCAGGGCCGCTCCTACCTCGACATGCTCAACAACGTCGCGGTACTCGGCCACGGCCACCCGCGCATGGCGGCGGTTGCCAGCCGTCAGTGGTCGTTGCTCAACACCAACTCGCGGTTCAACTATGCGGCGGTGGCCGAATTCTCCGAGCGTTTGCTGAAACTGTCGCCAGAGGGCATGGATAGGGTGTTCCTGGTCAACAGCGGCAGCGAGGCCAACGACCTGGCCATTCGCCTGGCGTGGGCCTACAGCGGCGGGCGCGACATGCTCAGCGTGCTGGAGGCCTATCACGGCTGGACGGTAGGCGCGGATGCGGTCTCGACTTCGATCGCCGACAACCCCAAGGCCTTGAGCAGCCGTCCGGACTGGGTGCACCCGGTGATCGCGCCGAATACCTATCGCGGCGAATTCCGCGGCCCTGACAGCACGCCGGACTACGTGCGCAGCGTCGAACACAACCTGGCGAAAATCGCCGAGCAAAAGCGTCAACTGGCCGGTTTCATTTGCGAGCCTGTGTACGGCAATGCCGGTGGTATTTCACTGCCGCCGGGGTACTTGCAGCAGGTTTACGCAATGGTCCGCGCCCAAGGCGGCGTGTGCATCGCCGACGAAGTGCAAGTGGGTTACGGGCGCATGGGCGATTTCTTCTGGGGGTTCGAAGAGCAGGGCGTGGTGCCGGACATCATCACCATGGCCAAGGGCATGGGTAACGGCCAACCCCTGGGTGCAGTGATCACCCGCCGGGAAATCGCCGAAGCGCTGGAGGCCGAAGGGTATTTCTTCTCGTCCGCCGGCGGCAGCCCGGTCAGTTGCCAGATCGGCATAGCGGTGCTGGATGTGATGGAAGAGGAAAAGCTCTGGGAAAACGCCCAGGTGGTCGGCGAGTACTTCAAGGAGCGTCTTGAAGCGCTGATCGATATTCATCCGTTGGTCGGCGCGGTGCATGGTTCCGGGTTTTATCTGGGGGTGGAGTTGATCCGCAACCGTGAAACCCTGGAGCCGGCCACCGAGGAAACCACGGCGTTGTGCGATCGCTTGCGCGAGCTGGGGATCTTCATGCAACCGACTGGCGATTTCCTGAACGTGCTGAAGATCAAGCCACCGATGGTCACTACGCGCCAGAGCGTGGATTTCTTCGTGGATATGCTCTCGAAGGTGCTCGCGGAGGGTCTGTAAACACATACTCACTGTAGGAGCGAGCTTGCTCGCGAAGAGGCCGTGTCAGCCACGAATTCTTGTCTGAATGACCGCTTTCGCGAGCAAGCTCGCTCCTACAGGGAGTGGTGGTGTTAATTCGATTGTTATCGGGTTTAAGTGTGAAATTTTAGACGCATGGCTTATCTGTCGCTTCTAAAGCCGATATTTATCGGCTATAAAGTCGCCAATGCCAGGGTGTGGATCAACCATGCCCGACCGTCACGCACTTGCCCGGAGATGATTCATGAGCCGTAACGTTACCGTCGCCGCCACCCAGATGGCCTGTTCCTGGGACCTTGAAGGCAATATCGAGGTTGCAGAAAGGCTGGTCCGCGAAGCCGCCGCCAAGGGCGCGCAGATCATCCTGATCCAGGAACTGTTCGAAGCGCCGTACTTCTGCCAGAAGCCGAACCCGGATTACCTGCAGCTGGCGACGACGGTCGAAGACAACGTCGCCATCAAGCACTTCCAGAAAGTCGCCAGGGAACTGCAAGTAGTGCTGCCGATCAGCTTCTACGAACTGGCAGGCCGTGCGCGTTTCAACAGCATCGCGATCATCGACGCCGACGGCAGCAATCTCGGGATTTATCGTAAAAGCCACATTCCAGATGGCCCTGGCTACCACGAGAAGTACTACTTCAACCCGGGCGATACCGGCTTCAAGGTGTGGAACACCCGCTACGCGAAAATCGGCGTGGGCATCTGCTGGGACCAGTGGTTCCCGGAGGCTGCGCGCAGCATGGCGTTGCAAGGCGCGGAGATCCTGTTCTACCCGACCGCCATCGGCAGCGAGCCGCACGACAAGACCATTTCGTCCCGTGATCACTGGCAACGCGTGCAACAGGGCCACGCCGGCGCTAACCTGATGCCGCTGATCGCCAGTAACCGCATCGGCAACGAAGAACAAGACGGCTATGACATTACCTTCTATGGTTCGTCGTTCATCGCCAACCAGTTCGGCGAGAAGGTGCAGGAACTCAACGAAACCGAAGAAGGCATCCTGGTTCACACCTTCGACCTCGACCAACTGGAACACATCCGTAGCGCGTGGGGCTCGTTCCGTGACCGTCGTCCGAACCTGTACAGCGCGCTGAAAACCCTCGACGGTTCCCTGGAGTCCTGATCGACATGACCACTTTGAGCAGCACCCCTCGCGCAGACGGCTTCTACATGCCGGCCGAGTGGGCACCACAAACCCAGACCTGGATGATCTGGCCCGAGCGTCCGGACAACTGGCGCCTGGGCGGCAAGCCGGCGCAAGCCGCGCACGTGGCGGTGGCCAAGGCCATCGCCCGTTTCGAACCGGTCACCGTGGCGGTGTCCGCCGGCCAGTACGAAAACGCCCGTGCCCGCCTTGACGTACCCAATATCCGCGTGGTCGAGATGTCCAGCGACGATGCCTGGGTCCGGGACACAGGACCGACGTTCGTCATCAACAACAACGGCGAAGTCCGCGGCGTGAACTGGGACTTCAACTCGTGGGGCGGTTTTGACGGTGGCCTGTATTCGCCGTGGAACCGCGACTCGCAGGTGGGCGGCAAGATCCTCGAGATCGAGCGCAGCCAACGCTACCGCACCGAGGGCTTCGTGCTTGAAGGCGGCTCGATCCATGTCGATGGCGAAGGCACGCTGATCACCACCGAAGAGTGCCTGCTCAACCGCAATCGCAACCCGCACCTGAACCGTGCGGAAATCGAAGCGGTGCTCAGCGCGCATCTGGCTGTGGATAAGATCATCTGGTTGCCGGACGGCTTGTTCAACGACGAAACCGACGGCCATGTGGATAACTTCTGCTGCTACGTGCGTCCGGGAGAGGTGCTGCTGGCCTGGACCGACGATCCACAGGACCCGAACTACCCACGCTGCCAGGCCGCGATGAAAGTGCTGCAAAACAGCACCGACGCCAAAGGTCGCCCATTTACGGTGCACAAGATGCCAATTCCAGGGCCGCTGTATGCGACCGAGGAAGAATGCGCAGGTGTCGACCCGGTGGATGGCACCCAGGAACGCAATCCGAGCGTGCGTCTGGCCGGTTCGTATGTGAACTTCCTGATCGTCAACGGCGGCATCATCGCCCCGAGTTTCGACGACCCGCTCGATGGTCCTGCAAAAGAAATTTTGCAGAACCTGTTCCCCCAGCATGAAGTGGTCATGGTGCCTGGCCGTGAACTGTTACTGGGAGGCGGCAACATTCACTGCCTTACCCAACAACAGCCAGCACCGCACAAAGAGTGAGTGCAGTTGTAACAGCTTGAGTTAGTGGCGAAATCAGAGAGGCAAACGTTTTCGCGCGCAACTTTGTGGGAAGCCCGCAGCCCTTAAGGACTGCGGGCTTTTTTGTATCCGCTTGTCGACAGCGCGCACGCCTTGGCATAGCTCTTGTATCTGCGAAGGTGTAATGCCGGGAGGGGAGAACTTAGTTGTTCTGTCATAAACCTTGGATAAGTTAGCCGCTCAAAAACCGGGAGAGAGCGTTGAAATGAACGCCGAAGTGAATGTGGCAAGTGAGCGGGCGTTGCATCCCCTGGCAGTTAATGGCGAGTCGCTGCAGATCCTGGCGCACTGGTTAAAGTCCAATGGAACGCGTCAGATCACACAAAGTGATCCGCGCCGGACGATGATCGAGCGCTACCCCGCTGGCTTGTTCAGCGAAGCGGAACTGGATGCGTTGTGGGATGTGATGGAAGGATAAGAAGAAAAACAACGGATTGAACAAACAAAAGCGCTGCCGGGATGGCAGCGCTTTTTTTTATGGTGCGCAAGTTGTAGAAAATTACCCCGCCCCCCTGTAGGAGCTGGCTTGCCAGCGATAGCGGTAGGTCATTCAACATCAATGTTGAATGTGATGGCCCCATCGCTGGCAAGCCAGCTCCTACAGGGTGATGGTGTTAGAAACTGTAAGTCCCGGTCACCACAACGCTGCGCGGCTCACCCGGCTGAATCTGCGCCGCACTGGTGGCCGACGAGTAATACGTCTTGTCACTGATGTTGTTCAGCGCCGCGCGCAGATCCCAATCCTTCTGCCTGAACCCGGCCAACGCATCCCAGCGGCCATAACCCGGCAGCACGGTGGTGTTGAGGTTGTCGGCATAACGATCGCCAACCAGGGTCAACCCGGTTTCGGCATACCAGCCCATTTCAGGTTTCCAGGTCACGAACAGGCTGCCGTTTCGCTTGGCCACGTTGCTGATGCGATTTCCTTCAAAGCCATTGTTGTCTTCCTCGATGGTCGCGTCCTGAAGACCTACGCCACCGCGCACATACCAGTTGCCTGTGATCTTGCCGGTGGCGGTCAGCTCTATCCCACGCGAACGTTGTTTACCGGTCAGCAAGGTAATGGTCGGGTTGTTCGGATCACTGGTGCGGCGGTTGTAGAGTTCCAGTTCGTAGATCGCCAGCGTGGTGCTCAGGCGATCGTCGAGCCAGTCGCTTTTCACGCCGATTTCTTTCTGCCTGGTCAGCTCCGGGCTCAGGTCGTTGGTATTGCCGGCCGCACCCGGAGTGATGCCGATCAAACCACCGCCGACCGGCGAAAACGTCTTCGACCAGGAGGCATAGAAAGAATGATTCTGCAGCGGCGTCCACACCAGCCCTACGCGAGGGCTGGTGCTGTGGCTGTCACGGTCTTCGGAAATGTCCCGCAGCTTGTTGGTCGACTCGATGTCGAACGTGTCGTAACGCAAGCCGGCGAGCAGTTGCCATTGATCGTTCAGTTGCAGCTGATCCTGCACATACACCGCACGGCTTTCGACCTCGGTGTGCGAGCTGCTGGAGACCTGCATGCGACCGGTGTGGCGTAAATCCCGATTGGGGTTGTTCAGGTCCAGCGGCGGCACCGGTGAACTGCCCGGGCCTGAGGTGGCGGCGGTGTACAAGGTCGGATCGCGCCGCTGGCTGCCGATCTCGATGCCGGTCAGCAGGCGATGTTCCAGGCCGAAAGTATCGAACCCGCCTTCCAGTTCAACGTTGTTGTAGACGTTGCGGGTGGTCAGGTCCTGTTGCCAGTGCTGGCGCGTGACCTGGTTGGTGGTCGGGTTGTAGCCGGTCAGGTAGGTGTTGTCGAAATCGCTGTTGAGCTTGAACACGCCCAGGGTCTGGCGCAGTTGCCAGTTGTCGCTGAGCTCGTAGGTGAGCTTGGAGCGCAGCGATTGCGACTTGTCGTCGATGAAATCGTGCTCGCTGCCGTAGGTCGTGTCGCGTCCGACGTCTGCCGGGCGGCCGTTGACCCCGGGGACACCGCGATCCGGCGTACGGTTGTAACGGCTGTATTCGTACTGCACCAGCCAGTTCAGGTCCGGCGTCAGCTGCCAGCTCATCGAGGGTGCAAACAACTGGCGATTACCACTCACGCCATCGCGGAAACTGTTCTGGTCCATGTTGCCCATATTCAGGCGCAGGCTGATGTTCTCGGAAGGATCGGTGCTGAGGTCGGCATATAGGCTGCGAAGATCATCGCTACCGCCCTGGGCTTCGAGGGTCGAGCGGCGGCCGAACTCCGGAAGTTTGCTCACCCGGTTGACGATCCCGCCCTGGCTGCCGCGGCCGTACAACACGGCGGCCGGACCTTTGAGCACGTCGATGCGTTCGATGTTGTGCAGGTCGCGCACGTATTGGCTGTCGTCACGGATACCATCGAGATAGAAGTCGTTGCTGGCGTCAAAACCACGGATGCGCAGGCTGTCGAAGCGGGTGTCGGCGCTGCTGCTGACGTTGGGGATGCCACTGAGTGCGGTGCCCAGGTCGTTGGTGCCGTAATCGACAACGTTGGCGGTCTTGATCGAGTCGATGGCTTGAGGCACGTAGCGCACCGGCGTGTTGGTGCGGGTCGCCGTATTCGTTTCCTTCACACGAGGGTCATCGGCCTCGGTTTCGGCACTGATGGACGTGGCAGGTAAGGTGGTAGGCGCAGCGTAGGAAAAACCGGCAGATATCAGAGCAGAAAGCCCAAGGCTGAAGGGCGTAAGGCGAAAAGGGGCAGGCATTGAAGAACGCATCCGTAGGATTTTTAGGGGTGTAACAAGAGCGGCGCGAATGATAATGCTTGCTATTTACTTGTGTTAATTATTCCTGAGAAGGTGCTCTGCTTGATTGTTTCCAATTGTGTCGCAATTGTTACTTTTGCCTTTTCAACGTTATTTGAAGTCGATAAGACTGCGCGTCCGTTGAGGTTTTCTGCCAAGCAAACTCATTTGTTAGACGAATTTCGCCGGGTTATAGACGATTCATGAAATTGACACATCGTTAAGGCCGCGGCTACGATCCGGTCCAACGCCTGTGGCAGACCGCCATGACCGAAAAATAATTAAAAGGCCCGCCGCGAGAGATCGTGGGCGGGCCTTTTTGTTTGTGGGATGAAAAAAGAGCGCGATAGCGCCGTTTCGGCCGTTGAACACAGCGCGTTTCAACCCGTAATAAGGAAAACAACATGTTGAACAAGCGAATCAGCCTGATCGCTCTGGGGATTTTGAGCGCTACACAGGCCATGGCTAACGACCAGGCCGAATCCAAGGGATTTGTTGAAGACAGCAGCCTCAAAGTGCTGCTGCGCAATGCCTACATGAACCGTGACTACAAAGACGGCAACCCGGATAAATCCGAGTGGGGCCAAGCGGCCATCGGTACGTTCTCGTCCGGCTTCACCCAAGGCACCATCGGCGTGGGTGTGGATGCCTTTGGGCTGTACGCGCTCAACCTGGAGCGTAATGAAGACCGCAGCGGCGCCCAGGGCATCGACTTTTTCAAACAGGGTGCCAGCGGCGAACCGGCTGACGACCTGGCCAAAGCTGGCGCAGCCGTCAAATTCCGTCTGTCCAGCACAACGCTGACCTACGGCGACCAGATGCCGGTGCTGCCGGTATTGAGCTACGACAACGGTCGTCTGCTGCCGGAAAGCTACACCGGTACCCTGATCACCTCCAAGGAGATCAAGGGCCTGGAACTGAACGCCGGTCGCTTCACCGCCGAATCGCGCAAAAGCGCTGAAGGCCATGACAGCGGTGGCCTGAAGTCGATCAACGTGTTGGGCGGTAGCTACCAGTTCACCGAACAATTCAAGGCCGCGTTATATGCCTCCGACGTCGAAGACGTGCTGAAGAAGCAATACGTGAACGCCAACTACGTGTTCCCGTTCGACAAGGATCAGTCCCTGACCCTGGACTTCAACGGCTACCGTACCAAACTGGACGACTCTTACGTCCGTGACAACGGTATTACCGGCGACGACAACAAGATCTGGAGCCTGGCAGCCACCTTCGCCACCGGCGCGCACTCGTTCACCCTCGCTCACCAGCGCAGCACCGGTGACAGTAACCTGGGCTACGCCTACGGCGGCTACCAGAAAGATCAAAACCGCGTCGGCGACGGTGGCAACACCATCTACCTGGCCAACTCCTACTGGTCCGACTTCAACGCCGAAGACGAACGCAGCTGGCAACTGGGCTACGGCCTGGACTTCAGCACCTTCGGTGTGCCGGGCCTGAGCTACAACTTCGCCTATGTACGCGGTGACAACATCACCACCTCCACCAGCGAAGGCGGCACCGAGCGCGAGATCTTCAACCAGTTCAAATACGTCGTACAAAGCGGCCCGGCCAAAGACCTGAGCGTGAAGCTGCGCAGCTCGATCCTGCGCGTGTCGCAGAAGTCGAGCGAGTACAACGTCAGCGGTAACGAAGTGCGTGTGTTCGTGGACTACCCGATCAACATTTTCTGATGATGGGTTGCGGTATCGAGGCCTGATGTAAGGCTGAGAAAAAGAAGAAGCCCCGACTGGTTCGGGGTTTTTTTGTGAGTGCTTGTTGGCTCATGTCGTCAAAAGGCGATATCGGGAACACGTCTTGAGAACGTCGTCCGCGGCGACATGTTCCGAGACTGGATAAACACCGCATCTCGATACGCTGAAGTTTGACTTGGCTTATTACCTCACGTAACTAATGAAGTTCCCGCCCCCACCTTTATCCCCTCCAGCTAACTCCATACATTGAGCTCCAACGCCTCTCCCATCATTCCGACGGGAAGGTCACTGGAGTTTCGATCATGCCTTTTGTAAGCGTACGCATCACCCGCGATGGCGTTACCACTGAGCAGAAAGCTCAGGTGATTGCCGAGATCACTGAAACACTGGAACGCGTCCTCAACAAACGCCCTGAGCTGACCCATATCGTGATCGAGGAAGTCGACACCGATAACTGGGGCTATGCCGGTATCACCACCACCCAGTACCGCAAACAACTGGCGGAGGAGGGGAAGTCATGACGGCGTCGGTGACCATCGATTTCGTTTCCGACGTGGTGTGCCCATGGTGTGCTCTGGGGGCGACGGCGCTGGAGCAGGCGATCGAGAACGTGGCGGGTGAGGTGGCGGTCGAGCTGACCTACAAGCCTTTCGAGCTGAACCCGGACATGCCGGTTGAAGGCGAGAAAGCCGTCGAGCACTTGATGCGCAAATACGGGCGCACCGCCGAGGACGTCGCCTCTGGCAAGGCGATGCAGATCGCTCGCGGCGAGGCCATCGGCTTCAAGTTCGATCTGGAAAAGCGCACGCACTTCTACAACACCTTCGACGCTCACCGGTTGTTGCTCTGGGCGCTGGAAGAAGGCCGCCAGGTGGCGCTGAAGAAGATCCTGCTGCGCGCTTACTTCAGCGAAGGCCAGAACCCGAGTGATCAGCAGACGCTGGTGCGCCTGGCGGGTGAAGCCGGGTTGGACGAGGCCCGTGCGCGCAAGGTGCTGGCGTCAGGCGCCTTTGCCGACGAGGTACGTGAGCTTGAAGCTTTTTATCGACAGCACGGCATCAATTCGGTCCCGGCCCTGGTGCTCAACGGTCGTCACCTGGTGTCCGGCTCGCAATCGGTCGAGTACTACGAACAGATGTTGAGACAAATGGCACAAGCCTGATTACCAAATTTTTAAATCATCATTTATCAGTAGAGGTTCATCATGAGCAATTCGAAAAAAGTCGTTGTCATCACTGGCGCATCCCAAGGTCTCGGCGACGGCATGGTCAAGGTCTTCCGCGAGCTCGGTTACCAGATCGTCGCCACCTCGCGCTCGATCAAGCCATCCACCGATCCGGACATCCTCACCGTGGCCGGTGACATCGGCGAGCCAGAAACGGCACAGCGCGTGATTCGTGAAGCGATCGCCCATTTCGGCCGTGTCGATACCCTGGTCAACAACGCCGGGATCTTCATCGCCAAGCCGTTCACCGCGTACACCGCTGAAGATTACGCCAATGTTTTGTCGGTGAACGTCAACGGCTTCTTCTACATCACCCAACTGGCCATCGCCGAGATGGAGAAACAGGGCAGCGGCCACGTGGTCAACATCACCACCAGCCTGGTCGACCACGCCATCGACGGCGTGCCATCGGTACTGGCCTCGCTGACCAAAGGCGGCCTGAACGCGGCAACCCGTTCCCTGGCCATCGAATACGCCAAGCGCGGCATTCGGGTAAACGCGGTATCGCCTGGCATCATCAAGACCCCGATGCACGGCGAAGAAACCCACGCCGCACTGGGCGCACTGCACCCGGTCGGGCACATGGGCGAGATCGATGATATTGCGCAGGCAGTGGTGTATCTGGACGGCGCCAAGTTTGTTACTGGCGAGATCCTCCATGTAGATGGTGGGCAGAGCGCGGGTCACTGAGTCCTGGGTTTTCAAACTGCGCAAACAACAAAGCCCTTGTATTGCTACAAGGGCTTTGTTTTTAGGGCCGCATCAGGAAGTCTGCCGATCAATATCGCGTCGAAGCACGACAGCGGTGGTGATGTCTTCAACGGTTTCGTGACTGGCTACTGCGTCTCTAACCCGATTCAGATCATCGATCGTTCGCGATTCGATCTCGATGACCAGATCAAGCTGGCCACTGACCGAGGAGACGCGTCGTACCTGGGAGTTCTGGGCAAGCAGGTCCAGCAGGCTTATTGCCGGTGTGCGCTTGAGGCTCACAAGCAGGATGGCGCGAATCACGTTGGCGTCGATTTCGCCGATATCAGCCCGGTAGCCCCGGATCACACCATTGCGTTCAAGGTTGATGACGCGCTCGCTGGTGGCGCTTCTTGACAGTCCAATTCTCGCGGCCAGGGCCTTCAGGGCAATGCGCGCCTCTCTGGACAGGATTTCGAGTATTTCGCGATCTTTCGTGTCCAGGTCGCGCATCAGAACTCCCTAATTTTGTTACCGAATTTGTGCCGGTCGATTCCGACAATATGCAGGCCAAAGCCGACCGCATACCTACTGCCGTCCAAGGCTCCGCGTGCCAAGCTATCTGAAAAAAATGGCCTGGAAAACAATTACCATGACTAATCTTTCCCATCCCGCCCCCCAGTTCTCGACGGCGGAAGCCGAAAACCTCGGTGAGCAGCTTTTCGACGTTATCGGCACAGCCACGCCACTGGACGGTGAACGAGACCGCAACTATCGGTTGAGGACAGGCACCGATGCGGGGTGGATTCTGAAAGTCGTCAACTCGACGGAACCGCGTGTTGAAAGCGAGTTTCAGACGGCCATTCTCAGTCACCTTGCCAGTTGCAGCCCAGAGCTTGCCGTGCCCTTTCTCAAGAAAAGCCTGGCGGGTGATTTCCTCGCCTCGACAGTGGCACCTTCTGGCGAAACCCATGCGGTTCGCCTGGTCGGTTGGTTGCACGGAACGCCACTTGCCGAGGTCCCTCGTACGTTCGAATTGATGCGCAGCCTCGGTCAATCTTTCGCAGAGGTAGATCGTGCACTTCAGGGCTTCATTCATCCGGGCGCGGTACGTGATCTCGACTGGGATTTGCGTCACGCCGCACGTTCGCGCTCACGCCTGCATTTCGTGAAAGACGCGGACAAAAGGGCGATTCTGGAACGGTTCATTGACAGGTTCGAAAGAACCGTTCAACCCAAGCTTGCGCGTTTGCGCACACAGGTCATACACAATGACGGCAATGACTGGAACATCCTCGTCGATTCCTGCAACCATCAGAAAGTCTCGGGCATCATCGATTTCGGCGATGCCGTCCATACGATCCTGATTGCCGAAGTAGCCATCACCTGTGCTTATTCCATCCTCGACATGGAAGATCCAATCGGCGCGGCCGCTGCCCTCACGGCCGGTTTCCATGAGAAGTACCCTCTGCATCCCGAGGAGGTCGACGTCCTCTTCAATCTCATTGCGATGCGCCTGGTCACGAGCGTCACGTTGTCGGCATTGCGATACGGCCAGACGCAAGACAATCCCTACCTTGCCATCAGCGAAGCGCCGGCCTGGCGCCTCCTGGAGAGGATGGATCGCATGAACCCTCGACTGGCGACGGCGATCCTGCGCAAAGCCTGTGGTTTTGACGCGATCGAAGGCGCCGGTGCGGTTCGCCGCTGGGTGGCTGAAAACAGTAAGTCTTTTGCGGATATCGTGCGTCCATCTGCGGCGACCATGAACAAGGCGATCGCTCCATTCGGGGATGCTTCGCACGTAATGACGATCGCCTCGGCCGAGCAGCGTCCAGCGCAGGCAACCCAGTGGTGGAATGAGTTTTCTGCCGAGCACAAGGTGCCGCTCGGCATCGGACCCTGGGGCGAGGAAAGGACCATCTACACCGACACGGCATTCGAATCGCGCTTCATTGAAGGGCAGCGTCGGATCATTCACGTCGGTGTCGATTTGATCATGCCCGCCGGCACACCTCTCTATACGCCTGTTGCCGGTGTGGTGCAGAGCGTCGAGGTCGAGCCTGAGCCGCTTGGCTATGGCGGTTTGATCATGCTCGAGCACTCGCCTGAAGATTGCCCTCCCTTCCTGACCCTGTGGGGTCACATGGCCCATGAAGCGCTGGCGCGACTTAAACCCGGCGACCGACTTGAGGCTGGCGCGCTGGTTGGATACATGGGCGCGGATACGGAAAACGGTGGGTGGATCCCCCATGTACATTTTCAGATGTCCACGGACACCGGGTTGAAAGCCAGCGAGTTCATTGGCGTCGGTGAGCGGGCTTATCTTGAGGTTTGGGCCGACCTTTTTCCCGATGCATCGACCCTCGCCGGGATTCCTCCGGAAACCTACAGCCAGGACGGCTGCACCAAGGCTGAGATCGTTGCCAAGCGTAAGGAACTGCTGCTTCCAAACTTGTCGATTTCCTATTCAGATCCGATCAAGTTCGTACGCGGTGATGGGGTTTGGTTGATCGATAACTTCGGCAGAGCGTATCTGGACTGCTTCAATAACGTGTGCCATCTCGGCCACTCCCATCCAGATGTGGTGCAAGCGCTTTCACGCCAAGCCGCACGCCTGAACACCAACACGCGTTATCTGCACGACAATATCGTGGAGTACGCAGAGCGGCTCACCGCGACGTTACCTGAAGGTTTGGCGGTCGCTTCCTTCGGCTGTTCAGGCAGTGAAGCCAACAGCCTCATGCTCCGGATGGCGCGCAATCACACGGGTCGTAACGACGCCATTGTGCTGGATTGGGCCTACCACGGCACGACACAGGAGCTGATCGATCTCAGCCCTTACAAATATAAGCGCAAGGCCGGTAAAGGACGTGCAGACCATGTGTTCGAAGCGGTCGTCCCGGATGCTTATCGAGCTGAGCAAGATTGGCCGTACGAGGAGCTCGGCAAGCGTTTCGCTGAGAGTGTGGCGGATCAGATTGAGCTCATGCGCAAGCAAGGTCGATCCCCGGCATTCTTTTTGGCGGAGTCCATTCCAAGTGTCGCCGGGCAACTGTTCTTCCCGGATAACTACTTGAAAGAAGTCTATGCAATGGTTCGCGCAGAGGGTGGTCTTTGCCTGGCGGACGAAGTCCAGGTCGGCTTCGGTCGTGTTGGCAGCCACTGGTGGGCATTTGAAACCCAGGGCGTCGTTCCCGACGCAGTGTCCATGGGCAAACCCATTGGCAATGGGCATCCCATGTCGGCGGTTGTTACTACGCGCGAAATGGCAGACAGCTTCAACAATGGCATGGAGTACTTCAATACCTTCGCCGGTAGTCCGGTTTCATGTGCTGTAGGGCTCTCGGTACTCGATGTGATTGAGCGCGATGACTTGAAACTCAACGCACTGACCGTTGGCAACTATCTGCTCGACGGCTTCAGTAAGTTACAGCGGCGATACGATGCAATAGGCGATGTGCGCGGGCTGGGTCTTTTTCTCGGAATAGAACTTGTCACCGATCGCAAAACGAAAATTCCAGCCACGGCGCTGGCGAAAAAAGTAGCCGATGGTGCCAGGGAGCGAGGCGTTTTGATCGGTACTGAAGGCCCCTATGACAATGTCCTGAAAATGCGTCCGTCGATGATTTTCAGTCAGAAGAATGCTGATTTCCTCCTTGAAGTCCTGGACGAAAGCTTCAAGGCCGCACTCCAGTAAGGGGTCAAGATCGGGGGCGTGCAGCAAGGGTCCTGGTTGCTCAGTCTCTTCGCACGCTGCCTTCCCGGCATAGTGTCGGCCAACTCCGGCAATGTGTCAGGCAGGCTGGCACCTTGCTGGGTGCTTTCCAAAATAGCCTGTGCAAAGATTTTCCTGAAGGCTGGGTGAAGAGCCCCAAAACAATAAATAATAATTCTTCCGAGGTGCCATCCGATGCTAACTAAAAGGCTCAAGGACTTGATTGTCGCTTCCACTATGGTGGTGGCGGCACTGGTTTTTACCTCCGCTGTTCACGCTGATGATTTGAAGTCAATTCAGGATTCCCAAGAGATTCGTATTGCGATGAGCGGGCAATACGTTCCCTTCAGCTTTGTTAACGAGAATAACCAGGTTGTCGGATTCGACGCCTCCATCAGCGAGGCACTAGCTGAGCGGATGGGGGTAAAAGTGACGATCATCACGACCCCGTTCGACGGGATCATTGCCGGTCTTCTGGCGAAAAAATACGACGCCATCATCGCGTCCATGACCATTACGCCGGAACGCCAGAAGGCCGTGGATTTCGTTGGGCCCTATTACCACGCTGGCCGCACGATCGTGGTGAAGGACAGCTCTTCGATCAAAAGTTTTGATGATCTCAAGGATGTTGTGGTTGGCGTCACGCTGGGGGATGCCCACGATAAATGGGCCAGGGCTCGCGGCAACCTGAAGGTGAGATCGTACAAGGGTCTTCAGGAAATGCTGGTTGATCTGGATGCCGGTCGTATCGACGCGCTGGTGATGGACAGTGTTCCGGTGCTGGTCGCCGTCAAGGAAACCGGGCAGAAGGTTCGCATCATTACTCCACCCGAGAGCGATGGTGGCATTGAAGGTATGGGTATTGCACTGCGCAAGAATAACCCTGAGCTCAAGGCGACGATGCAGAAGGCGCTTGAAGAAATGCTCGCCGATGGCACTTACGAAAAGATCTCCATGAAATGGATTGGCAACGATATCCGCTAATTCATCTTTAGCCTGGCCCGACTTTTTCATCGGGCCAGTCAATCGGCCTTTTCTGAGCGTTTCCATGGATCTGACACTCATACAGCGCACATTCCCGTTTTTTCTGGAAGCGGCCTGGATCACGGTGCAAATCTCGGTACTTGCACTGCTACTGGGTTTCCTGGTCGCCATCGTGCTGGTCGCTGCGCGGTTGTCCACTTTTCTCATCTTTCGCAGCCTCGCAAGAATCTACATCAGCGTTTTTCGCGGCACTCCCTGTCTGGTCCAGCTGTTCATCATTTACTTTGGCGGGCCGCAGGTCGGGGTTGAATTGGAGCCCTTTGCTGCAGGCGTGATCGGCTTGGGCCTGAACATCGCGGCCTACATGGCCGAATCCATTCGTGGCGCCATCATCAACGTCGATCCTGGCCAGGAAGAAGCTGCACGTTCAATTGGTTTCGGGCGGGGCCAGACGTTATGGCACATCAAGCTGCCACAAGCGGCAAAGCTGATGATCAGGCCGCTGGGCGTAAATGCTGTCGCGCTTATCAAAGGTTCTGCATTGGTGTCGACGATCTCCGTGGTTGAACTTTCATATACCGCGCAACGCTTTATCAGTTCAACGTACAAGCCTTTTGAGATTTTCATGGTGTCTGCACTGCTTTATATCGTGATGGTCTATTCGGTCAGATTTGTTGTTGACTACCTCGATAATCGCTTCGCGGCAAGGTGAGAGCATACAGATGCAAAACCTGGATCTTAGTATCGTTACTCCCTATTCCGAATTGCTGGCGACGGGCCTCTGGTGGACAGTCGTAATGTTTTTAAGCTCAAGCATATTGAGTTTGATCGCCGGGGTAGCCTTTGCACTCATCGTTCTTTATGCGCCTAAGCTTCTGGCGCTACCCGTGCGCTTTATTACCTGGCTGCTCATGGGAACTCCACTCCTGCTGCAGTTGTATTTGATCTATTACGGTCTTGTGCAAGTGGGGATCGATATTCCTGCACTGGTGGCAGGCATCATAGGCCTAAGCCTGCACTTCGCCGTCTACAATGCCGACGTCATTCGGGCTGGCGTGATGTCAGTAGACCCTGGTCAAATCGAAGGTGCCCGGTCCATTGGTTTCAGTCGCGGGCAGACTCAGCGCTACATCATCGTGCCACAAGCGCTGCGTAGTACTATTGCGCCGCTTGGAAATAACCTGATTGTCTTGTTAAAGGACACATCACTGGTTTCCATCATCGGTATTGCCGAGTTGGTGTATAGCGCGCAACTTGCCGTGAGCGAGACCTATAGCCCGTTTGAGTTCTATCTGACGGTCGCGGTTATTTACTATGCAGCCAATCTTGTTCTCGAGGCCGGCCTGCATCTTCTCGAAAGAAAGGTAGAGATGTCACGATGACCAAAAATGAATTCATGGTTGAGGTGAAGGGCGCTCGCAAGGCCTACGGAGCAATTGAAGTACTCAAGGGCATCGATCTTTGCGTACCTCGCGGAAAAATAATCGCCATTATCGGCCCCAGTGGTTCCGGCAAAAGCACACTTCTGCGGTCAATCAACCACCTGGAAGCACTGAACGACGGAGAGATCTGGCTGGAAGGTGAGCAAGTCAATCGGCCATTGAAAGGTCGTGCGTTTGAACAGCATATCAATGCTGTGCGCCAGCAGATGGGCATGGTGTTTCAGCACTTCAATTTATTTCCGCATTTGACCGTGTATGAAAACATCGCCCTTGGCCCGATAAAACTCAAAGGGCTCACGAAAAAGGAAGCACGTGAGCTGGCAATGGAATACTTGTCAAAAGTCGGGTTGGCCAACAAGTTCGACGAGTATCCTTCTCGGCTGTCAGGGGGACAGAAGCAGCGCGTAGCCATCGCCAGGGCACTGGCCATGCGGCCGAAAGTCATGCTGTTCGACGAGGCCACCTCGGCACTGGACCCTGAGCTCGTCGAGGAGGTCAACCTGGTTATGAAGCAACTTGCGGCCGAGCATATGACCATGTTGATCGTCACGCATGAAATGCGTTTTGCAGGCGAAGTGGCAGACAGGATTGTCTTTATGGACGGTGGGGTTGTAGTAGAGGAAGGGGCGCCAGCAGAGATCTTGCAGAACCCGGTCCACGAACGAACCCGGTCGTTCTTGAAAAAGCATCTGCACGAAAGATGAGGTGAGCTTATCGCAGACAAACAAAAGGCCCGCATCGCTGCGAGCCTTTGTTTTGTATGGTGCGGCACCAGGAGTCGAACGATCTAATAAGTTATTGAGTTAGCTGATTAATACTTAAAGACCTGTGCGATTCTACCTCTAAAACTACCTCAAGGACCTCGCGCGCCTGAGGATCTTGCTTGACGTGACTAACGGCGAAGGGCCGGAGTTGCCCCCACAGCGGCCGGTCATTCGTCTATGAGAGTTGGGCCGTTGCTGTGTCAACTGTCAATCACGTTAGAGTTAGAGTAGGTCCATGGTGGCCATGGAATCAGCCATGCGGTAGCCCATCGCTTTGTAACCCGCCTGGCGCTTATCCCACATCCTCATCAGCGCGACATTACCCTCGTCAACGAAGTCGATCACTCTCACGTCGGCCTTTTCGGCATGCGATCGATGCAATCGTCCCGCATATTGCTGAAGGATACCCTTCCATGAGATGGGCATTGCCAGCACCAGCGTGTCCAACGGCGGATGATCGAAGCCTTCACCTACTAGTTTTCCTGTTGCCAGCAGCACTCGTGGAGCATCAGGGGGAAGGGACTCAAGATCATGCATACGGGAAGTTCGCTGTTTCTTAGGCACTCGCCCATGAAGCGTGAAAAGGTTATGCACGCGCTGCTTCAATTCTGATTCAAGGGCATCCACATGTTCCGTCCGCTCCGTTAACACTAGAATTTTTCTACCCTCGTTGTACGCCAGCTCAATCTCCGAGACGATTTTGGCTGTCCGCTCAGAGTCGTCGGCCAGACGCCGAAAAACGTCCTGAATCCCAAAGCCGTCGGGGACCACTATTGGTTTGGGCAGCAATCGAGGCACGACAGATAGGTCATGGGGCGCACTCGCAGGTCGAGCAGCAGAATGTCGGATCGGTCCGCACTGCATGAAAATAATGGGCTGCTGCCCATCTCGGCGCACTGGGGTTGCAGTGAGTCCCAGTACGTACCGCGCTGTAGCGCTTCTCAGTAGTGCCTCGAATGACACTGCTGATAGGTGATGACACTCATCAACGATGATCTGGCCGTAATTTTTTACCTGATCGCTGATCTCGCCTTTTCGCGATAACGACTGCATTACGGCAATGTCGATGATGCCTGTAAGTTTCGCTTTTCCGCCCCCAAGAGTACCAACGACACCATTCCCGACTCTCAAGAACGCCTGCAAGCGCTCTTGCCACTGCCTTAATAGTTCTGTCCGATGCACAAGCACCAACGTGTTAATGCCACGTGCGGCAATCAACGCAGCAGCACTCACTGTTTTACCGAAAGCTGTCGGTGCGCAGAGGATACCGGTGTCATGACTTAGCATTGCGCTGACAGCAGCCTCTTGGTCAGAACGCAGGGTCCCGAGAAAGCTCACGTCGATGGGGTCGCCCGCGAAGCGTTCGTCTTTAAGAATAGGGGTAACCCCGTTTTCCTCTAAAAGCTCCAGCGCAGCATCCAAACAGCCACGTGGTAACGCAATATGTTTGGGGAAGTTCTGGGCACAGCCGATAATCCTTGGCTTGTTCCACACTGACATGCGCATGGCCTGAGCTTTGTAGAACTCAGGATTTTGAAAGGCAGCGAGCCGGACAAGCTGGTTTGCCAATGGCTGTGGCAATTCCGACTTTTCAAAGTAAATTAAGTTAGCCAGCGTGATGTTGACAGCAGCGGGCAACGGGCATGTCAATTTACGTGATCTCGATTCACGATCTTTCCAAGGTTCTGCATCACCTTCGTCATCGACATAGGCGACCCCTAGAGGGTCCCGATTACCCATCGCCTGGATAATAACGGGCTGGATATCTTCTGGACTCATGCGCTGAATCGATGCCAGGAAGGCCCATTGATCAGGATGAGGCTCAAGCGAGTCGTCTACAAAAACGCTATTGTTTTGGGCCCTGGCCCGCTTTTGTAAAGGGAGCGCGATGAGATTTCCAAAGCCGCCTTTGGGCATATAGTCCTGGTTTGGAAACAGTCGATCATAGGAGCTGAGCGCCAACTGGCGGGTGCGCTCACAGGCATGACTGATGATTGCGGCACCGAGGCGGCGCGCATCGCAGGCAGGAACATTACGCTCAAAGAAAATCCAGCCATGAGCCCCTTGGCCTGAGCGCGATATTTCCAGCGCCACCGGGACGTTCAACTCATGGCATGACTGTACAAAAGCTTTGGAATCATCACGCCATTCGGCCTCATCGAAGTCGACTGCCAAAAAATAACAAGTGTCATCAGAGAGTAGGGGGTAGATACCAACGACCACTTCGCCCGCCAGATGGCGATAGACCACCTCACCGGTCAGCGGAAGCAGCTGGCGGTTACCGCAGTCGCCACATTTAATTCGGGGCTTCTCACAAACACCAGGCTTCCATTCGTTTGCGCAAGCGGGTGAGTATCCTGATTTGCCTGCCTTGCTTTCCCAGCGGATGGGATAAACGTCCGTCCTACCACGAAACAAGCTTCGGAATAGGGCAAGCTTTCCATCAGTATCGAGTTGCTGTGATTGTTCTGCTTGGACAATCGCTATCTTGACTGGCTCAGCAGGCAGACGCCATTCGATGCCATGAGCATCCAGCAAGGCAACCAATCTTGCATTCTCAGCCCTTAGCTTCGCCACCAGACTAGTGTCTATCACCGCCTTCAGCCTCTACGTCTCAGGTGAAGCCTGTAGCCTCGAGCTACAACCCTCAGTCCATCAGTAAAACATAGAGGTTATCAAACAACAGAGGTTAGGTTCAGGGGCTCAAGAGGTCCGCCCTAATCCCAATCAAATTGTTGGCTGGCTCAATCTGCCAGTTAGGGATACAGAGCGCGCAGTTGCTGGCATTCGGCTAACGTTGAAAATTCCAGGATTTTCCTAGGCGCAGAGTGATCAGGCTTGTGGTCAGCAGGTAGTAGTAGCGCGTCGATTTCGAGTTTGAGTTCATGTGGTGGTTCAAAAACCAAACGAGATGCTTTCTTTGCCATGTCCATGGATTATCTCGGTTCCAGCGTTCAGAAATGGCTGCTTGAATAGTCTTGGCCTGGCGGATGTGACGTTCTCGTGTGGCATGTGCTCCAGTCAGTGCCCCAGACAAGAAGATCTCCATATCGAATGGTTTATTCATACCCGACCACCGATGTACGCCGATACCACGTCGATTCGACCGTGTCCCAGCTCATAGCTGATTTGTAAGCGTGCCTCTCGATCAAGGCATGGATCGAGGCGCCTGCCCCTGCCACCGTTGATGGGCGCTAGGTGATGGGTGATCTGCTCATAGCGTTCGCATGCATAAGCCGCGCGCAATTCGTGGAAGCCTTTGAGGTTGTGCGTATGGAGGATGTCTCGGGCGGGGCGTATGACACTCGGTTGGAAATCGAGGTAGCTCTCGTTCGGTGCCAGCAGGTTGCGGCTACCGTCGGGAGAGACCTGTTCGGCGTACCTGAGCGCTTCGCGAATATGGTCATCCACCCTGATCCACCGAGGCGCGGTTGCGCCGCCGCGGCCACCTTTGGTGCCATCCTGGATGTTGATCTTTTCGTAGTGTTCGGCTTCTCTTCGCAGGCGCGGAAGGTCGGCCAAGATGGCCTCGCGCAAGCGCATGCCGGTGGCTCGCGCCAGCTGGGCGATGGCCGCCGCACGCGGCATTTGGTGTTCGCAGAGCACGTCGACGATCCGCTTCACGTGTTCGCGGTCTTGGCCTTGCGGCACCGAGCGACGAACACTGTTCCGCCGCATTCCCAGCGTCTTGCTCGGACTCGGCACTTTCACATACTGATCACCGCGAAGTGCGGCCATGGTTCGGTTTACGCTGGACAACCGGTTTTGCGCGGTGGCGATGCTGATAGCGCCTTGTTCAACTTGGTGACGCAGATGACCGGCGTAGTCCAGCAAGGTCCGCCAATCAATTTGCCTCGCATCGTTAAACCCGGGCCCATCCTCAGACCGACACCATCGTACAAATGCCAGCCAACGATCACTGTGCGCTTTGACGGTCCCGTAATGCCCTCCGCCGAACATGTCTTTTAACGCCTGCTGCCCGGCATAACTCAGTTGCCGGCCATAGCCAAAATTGCGCCCGCCACGTTTACCTACCAGTGCCATGATCGAACTCCTCTCGAAGCCAAAAAGTTTCAAACCTTCCTCACGTCATCCCGCCACGAATGTTGAGTGTTATCAGGGATCAAGGCCCCTGCGACCTGTGAGGGTTGTCCGCTAACGCGGGACCGGCGGCTCCTTACGACCGGGAGCTTGGGCATCTCATGATCTGGTCTCCTGAGCACTTACGAGGAAGTGGGCGGGTGGAGGCTGCACTGGCTGACGAGACCAGCGCCGCGAGATCCTGAGTCGGGTGAAGGCAGCTATGCGATGACCGGGGCATGCCTGACTGTCAGTCACGTGCAGTCCATTCCGTGGGCTGCGGCACCATCATCTGCATCGCTGTTGCTGGTGACTTCGGTATTTGTCACGCCGATTGTCACGAGGGGAAATGCCGTAAAGCCTTGTACGAGTTGGGCTGCAGCAGCGGTAGGAGCGCCCGTCTCTTTCCAGAAGAAAGAGACGGGCGCAGGTTGGCGCAATGAAATGGCCAAGCGGATAGGTTGCTGCAGGGCAGCTATGAAAGGGGGAAGTTGCCGCAGTGGGCACACTGGTAAAAGTAGGCATCCATCACATCGCTGTGACCGTGCGAGCCACCGGACGCTAATCGCACTTTGGGAGAACCACCACCGTGTGGCGTAGCCTTAAAGGTTCTGGCTACCTGGGTTGCTGTCGACGACAGCGCTTTGCCCGATCTTTTCTACGCCTGTGGATAATTCGGGTCAAGACTCCAATTTTCGGGAGTTCTGCGGCTGTGGATGAAATTATCCACTGGTGGAAATCTGTGGTTTTCCACAGACAGTTGCGTGGGCTTTAGATTTTTTAAGTGAGGTCCATCCAAGCAGGGCGGCTTTGCAGCCCTGTTTGGATGGACCCGCGTGGACAAGCGGATCATCGAGATTTTCGAGAACGTACGCTCACTTTGCTGTGCCGCGATTGGCTTTTGGCCGTGTGACATTCGTGCAGAGTCGTGAGTGACATCCTCCTGCTGATTCGTGGCAGGGAATCGGCTCCACCAGTTCATGATCAGTCTCCGCTCGTCGAGTTGCGTGCGACTATGGAAGACTGAGTACAATCCCCGCACGTATGTCTTTTCTTCGACCTTTTGCAGCTACGTGAAGCAGGCTGATCATTTAGGAAGTCTTTGATGTCACTCAATCCCCACACCCTTGAAGACCTGCCCTCGCTGGTTGAATCTGTCGAGCTCGAATGCAAGCTCGCTCAGGGGCAGGATGGGAAGGGAGAGTTGCCTAAGGATTTCTGGTTAACCTACTCCGCTTTTGCTAACACTCAGGGTGGGGTAGTACTGCTTGGCGTGCGCGAGAAGGATGGGCAGTTCAGCGTTGCAGGCCTATCAAATATCGAGAAAGTACGTACTGACCTGTTCAATACCCTCAACAATCCGGCCAAGGTCAGTGTCAATCTGCTGACTGACCGGGAGGTGGTCGTCAGAGAGTTGGAGGGCAAGCAGGTACTTGAAGTGAAAATTCCGGCGGCTTCGCGTAAGCAGAAGCCAGTATTTCTCAATGGTCAGCCGCTAGGTAACACTTATCGTCGATTACATGAGGGTGATCGGCGTTGCTCTGAGGAAGATGTTCGCCGCATGTTCGCAGAGCAAGTGGAGGACTGTCGGGACGAGCGGATTTTGCCAAATTACGACTTCGCAGACATCGATCCGGACAGTCTGCGTATCTACCGCCAGATGCTTAGCGACATAAAGCCAGGCCATCCAGCGCTGGAGCACCAAGGGATTGAGTTTCTTCGACAGATAGGCGGCTGGCGAAAGGACCGAGCGAACGGAGTCGAAGGGCTGACTCTGGCAGGTTTACTGATGTTCGGACGCTGGCTTTCGATCCAAGAGAGTGTGCCGCATTACTTTGTGGACTATCAGGAGCGGCCGCACGCCAAAACAGAACTACGTTGGGTGGATAGACTCGTCCCTGATGGAACCTGGTCAGGAAATCTGTTTGATTTCTACCGGCGGGTTTATCGCAAGTTGGTTGAGGACCTAAAGGTACCGTTCGTTCTCAAAGGTGATCAGCGCCAGGATGACACACCGGTACATGAAGCTCTGCGCGAGGCTTTGGTTAATACCTTGGTCCATGCCGACTATACCGGGCGGGTTTCTGTGTTAGTCGTGAAGCGTCCTGACTTGTTTGGCTTTCGCAATCCTGGCGGCTTGCGTTTACCCCTTGAGCAGGTGCTGCAAGGTGGTACCAGCGATTGCCGGAACAGGCTAATGCACCAAATGTTTCTTCTTATAGGCCTTGGCGAGCGTGGTGGTTCTGGGGTTCCAAAAATCTACAGCGGGTGGCGCAGCCAGCATTGGCGACCGCCAGCCCTTTATGAAAAGCCCGAGCCCGAGCAAACCCTTCTTGAGCTTCGCATGTTGGACTTGCTTCCTGAAGGGGTGGTGGAGCAGTTACGAGAGCGATTTGGGGTTCGTTTCGAGAGCTTGGAACATACTGCCAGGTTGATTTTGGCCACGGCCGCGATTGAGCGGGTGGTCAGCCATAATCGTCTTCTTGAGATTTGTGATACTCATGCTCATGACTTGAGCCAACTGCTTGCGCGGTTGGTACGCGAGGGATTCCTTGTGCCCGACGGGCGCTCACGGGGCATGATTTATCACCTGCCGGGTGAGCAACTGCCTACGCCGGAGCAAGTGTTCGCAGGTCCGCTGCAGAGCTCCGAACATTACGCCGGCAGCTCCGAACATAACGGGGCTAGCTCCGAACATAACGCAGGTAGCTCCGAACATAAGGTCGAGCTGGATATGCAGCGAAACGATGATGGCTGCTTGTTGAGCGATCATATTGACGCGCCGCTGATCGATGCTTTGGACAGGCTTGATGCAGGGTTTCGAGAAAAGCTCGAAATACTGGCGGAGGAGCCGCGCAATCGAGAGCGCATGCAAAAGGATCGTATGCAACAGGTAATTATCACCCTATGCAAGGAGCACTATCTGACGCTCAACGTTTTGGCTAATTTGGTAAAGCGCAGTCCAGATGCCCTCCGTCAGCAGTACCTGAATGGAATGGTGAAAAGTAGGCAGATTCAGTTGGCATTTCCGTCCAAACCGACTCATGAAAGGCAGGCGTACAAAGCGTACGTTGGTGGGCAGGACGAGGAGTAGGATAACGGCCTACTCCCTCAAGCGGCTTTTCGCCTTGAGCCGCGTGACGTTCGCCCCGGTCTGGTTCGCAAATTCGTGTGGAGTGACATGCTCCTGTTGATTCGCCTCAAGGTACCGGCTCCACCAGTTCATGATCAGCCTCCGCTCCTCGATGAACTCCGCCTTGTGGATATAGGCTGCTCGGACGTTGTTGCGTTCCTTGTGGCTCATCTGCCGTTCAATGGCGGTCTCCGACCACAATCCTGACTCGATCAGTGCGCTGCAGGCCATCGAACGAAACCCATGCCCGCAGATTTCGGTTTTGGTGTCATAGCCCATTTTTCTGAGTGCGCTGTTCACCGTGTTTTCAGACATGGGCTTCCAAGGCTTGGCATCGCCTGCAAACACCAAGTCGAATTTGCCGGTGAGGACGTGGATCTGTTCAAGCAGGGTCACGGCTTGCGGCGATAAGGGTACAAGGTGGATGTCCCCGGCCATCTTCGTACCTCTTGTTGAAAAGGGTACTCCGTCCAGCGCGGGTCGAGTGTCCGGTATCTCCCAGGTGCCGCGCTTGAGGTCGAACTCGCTCCAGCGGGCGAAGCGTAGTTCGCTGGAGCGGACAAACACATGTAACGAGAGCATGACTGTCAGCCGAGTCAGCGTTCGTCCTTTGTAGGTGTCGATGCGCTCCTGCAATTCAGGCAGACGCGATAAGGGTAAAGCTGGGCGGTGAACTACCCTCGGGGCTTTGATCAAACCTTCAAGGTCGGAGGCAGGGTTTGCCGCGATCTGTCGAGCACGTTTTGCCTCGCGCATGATGCTTTGCAGGTAGTTTTGTACCCTTAAAGCGACGTCAATCGTGCCGCGCTTCTGGATCGCTTCCAGAGGTTGCATCAGGTCATGGGTGTCCAGATCGACAATAGAGCGAGCGCCGATCAGCGGGAAGACATGGGTTTTGAGGCGGCTCAGAACGGTCTTGGCATGGCCCGGTGCCCATTTGGCAGACATCGCTTTGTGCCATTCCAGTGCAGCGTTTTCAAAGGATCGGCCTTTGATTGCAGCCTGCGTCTTGGCTTGGTGTTTGGTCTCTATGGGGTCGATGCCTTTCGCAAGCATCCGCTTGACCTCCAGGCGCTTGTTGCGAGCATCGGCGAGCCCGACCACGGGGTAGCTGCCGAACGAGGTCAATCCTTCGCGGCCATCAGGTTTTACATACCTGAGACGCCAGCCTTTACGGCCATTGGGTTGGACTAGAAGGTAGAGGCCGTCGCCGTCGAAAAGCTTGTAAGCGCGGTCGGTGGGCTTGGCTGAGCGGCAAGCCGAATCGGAGAGTGGAGCAGTGGTGCGCGACATAAGGGTACTCCCCCTTTATCGAATTACCTTACCCCTAACACTACCCCTAAAACGGTTGGAATCCACCAGTTTCTGACGGAAACCGATGGAACCCCAAAACGAAAAAACCCGCCAGAAGGCGGGTTTTTCGGGGGTTCTAGAGATTTTGAAAGCCTTCTCTGGAACCTTGTATGGTGCCGGCACCAGGAATCGAACCCGGGACCTACTGATTACAAGTCAGTTGCTCTACCATCTGAGCTATACCGGCATGTCAGGGCGACGATTATAGCGATTGGGAAGGTTCTGTAAACCCCTGAATTCAGACTATTTTTGCGCGGTGCTTGATCGAGTGTTTCCAATGCTTGCCGAGCGTCATCACGGGGTGCAAAACGATGTGCCAGAGCCGCTGTTTCATGCGTGTGCTGTTGCCTATCCGTCGATGAGTTATGTCTTTTGTTCGAATGCTTATGCACAACGGGATTTGCGCTTCACCCGGTTAACAGTGCTTTTGTGGATCCGTTCTCATTAGCTCGCAAATGCCTGTTTTTCTGGTTTTTTATTCTTTGTATGAAATCTGAACAGTGCCGTATCAGGGCTGAAACAGCTGTAAAGATTGGATCCATGAATATTTCATCAACAGAGTTATCCACAGGCTGTGTGGCGTTAAGAACGTTCCGCCAGCAGAAGAATGTTGCGCGGTGTGAGCGAGGTTTCGCAGAAGGTGCCGAGGCGAACGGTGTAATCCTGCTCTTGTAGGAATAATGCCCGATCCAGCACCAGCCAAAGCTCTAGCGGGCGTCGGAAAAGCCCGCGCACAAGCTCTAGATTGCGGACCTGGGCCAGGCGCTGCCAACCGGCGGCTTCGAGTGCGGGCCAATCCTGGGCGCCGATTGTGGATAACTCCTTGTGATCGGCCAGGTGTTGGCAGTATTCGGCAAAGGGTTTTTCCAGCCAGGCGCTGGCCAGGGATGGGGTCGGCAGGTACTCGTCAACGCCTCGCAGCTGTCTTTGCAGCAAGTCGAAACCCAGGCGTCGGGCCATCGAGATGTCGCGTTGGCGTCTTACGCGAGCGCCGGCGGTGACGGTTTCACTCATCGGCAGCCCCAGATCGTCGAGGGACAGCTGTAGGTCAGAGCGTTCGGCGGCTGAGGATATCGGTGAGTACCGGCCAAGGCTGGTCCGGTTGTAGCAACAAGGGGCGATGGCGAGTTGCTTGCAACCGGCTGCGCTGGCAAGCCGGATCAGTCGCACATGCAAATCGCCGCAGGCGTGCAGAGCGACGGGTGTGTGCTGATCTTCCAACAGCAACGCCGCATCGGCCGCCAGTACGTCCTGTTCGACATGCAACGCGTGCAGGCGATGCCGCAGGCTGAGCGCCTGGCCGCTGGTTACCAGCGCCGGATCGTATTCCAGGCAGGTCAGTTGCTGCCCAGTTTGCAGAAGGCGTCGACCCAGGTGTCCCTTGCCCGAGCACCAGTCCAGCCAGTGCGTGGCGGTATCGTCAAAGTGCAGTCGGCTGGCAAAGGCTTCGATTTGCTGCCACTTGCGCCCCGGCACATCCACATTCAGTCGATGAGCTGGCGCTTCGAGCGCATAAGCAGGCAATTCATCCACCACACACAGCGCCAGTGACATGGCCGCCAGCGAAGCAAAAGGCTGCGGCGCATCTACAAGGGCAGGGTGGTTGTGAGCGCCTTCCGCCTCGTCCAGCGACCGCCCGCGTAGCCAGGTGGCCAGTTCGGGGTAGGAGGTTTCCCATGGCAGCTGCAGATGAGTGAACGGCCGTGGTTTCCACAGCGCCTGATGCGCTGTCAGAAAAGTATCCAGCGCAGTGAAACGGGCGAGCAGTTCCTCGCCCGTCAGCACCTGGGGATCAACGCCCTTGGCAGGCATCGACGCGCAACCAGCGCTCCAGCAGCTTGAAGCCGCGTACCAGCACGTAGGCCATCAACAGATAGAACATGCCGGCGGCGAAGAAGATCTCCACCGGCAGGTAGGTCCGGGCGATGATGGTGCGGGCCATGCCCGTCAGTTCCAGCAGGGTCACGGTGCTGGCCAGGGCGCTGGCCTTGAGCATCAGGATCACTTCGTTGCTGTAGGCCGGCAGGCCGATGCGCGCGGCACGGGGCAGCATGATGAAGATCAGCGCCTTGGTTTTGGACATGCCCAGGGCGCGCGCCGCTTCGATCTCGCCCGGTGGAATCGCCTGGATGGCCCCGCGCAGGATCTCGGCGATGTAGGCCGCGGTGTGCAGGGTCATGGTCGCCGTGGCGCACCAGAACGGATCGCGCAAGTAAGGCCACATGGCGCTGGTACGGATCGCGTCGAACTGTGCCAGCCCGTAATAGACCAGGAACAGTTGCACAAGCAACGGCGTACCACGGAAAAAGAAGATGTAGCCGTAGGGAAACGCCCGCACCCACCACAGGCGCGAGGAACGCGCGATACCCAGGGGAATCGCCAGCAGCAGGCCGGCGATGACGGCAATGGCCACCAGTTCCAGGGTCAGGGTTGCGCCCTGAGCCAGTTTCGGCAGCCACTTGATGATGACTTCCCAGTTCATTGAGTGCTCCTCGCGAAGCCGCGAGCGGCGCGTTTTTCCAGGAAGTGCATGCCGGTCATGGCCAGGATGGTCAGGCTCAGGTACATGAACGCAGCAACCATATAGAAGGTGAACGGTTGCTTGGACACGGTCACGCCGATTTGCGCGTGACGCATGATTTCTTCCAGGCCGATCACCGAAACAAGCGCCGTATCTTTCATCAGGATCATGAACAGGTTGCCCAGGCCGGGCAGGGCGATACGCCACATCTGCGGCATGATCAACTTGGTGAAGATGCGAAATTTCGACAGGCCCAGGGCCACACCGGCTTCACGGTGGCCTTTGGGGATGGCAAGGATCGCGCCGCGAAACACTTCCGTGGCGTAGGCGCCAAAGCACAGGCCCAGTGCGATCACACCGGCAGCGAAGGCATTGAGCTCAAGGTCCGGGTTGCCGAAAAACTCGCCCAGGGCGCGCATCAGGTTGACCGTGCCGAAGTAGATCAACAGTACCCAGAGCAATTCCGGGATGCCGCGAACCAGTGTCGAATAGGTGCCGCCAAGCCATTGCAACGGCTTGTACGGGGAAGTCTTGGCCAAGGCGCCGAGCAGACCGAGCACCAGCCCCAGGCACAGGGCCGAGAGTGCCAGTTTCACAGTCATCAGCGCGCCAGCGGCGAGCGCCGGGCCGAATCCGTAGAGGTCGATAATCATGGATTTCTTTTCAAATCGCGGCAGGCAATACCGTGAACCGGCGCCATCAGGCGCCGGTCAGGCAGGTCAGGATCAATAGATGCTGAACGGGAAGTACTTGTCGTTGATCTTCTTGTAGGTGCCGTCAGCAACGATTTCTTTCAGTGCGAGGTTCAGCTTCGCGCGGATCGGGTCGTTCTTGCGGACAGCAATACCGATCTTGTCGCTTTCTTCCACCGGGTCGCCTTTGAACTCGTAGGATTTGCCTGCGTCGCTCTTGAGCCACTCGTAGTTGACGTACTTGTCGGCCAGGATGCCGTCCAGACGACCGGAAGTCAGGTCCAGGTAAGCGTTTTCCTGGGTGTCGTAGAGTTTGACTTCAACGCCTTCCATGTTGTCTTCCAGCCAGGTACCCGCCAGCGTCGCGCGCTGTGCGCCGATCACTTTGCCTTTCAGCGAGTCCTTGTCGGTCTTGAAGTCGACGCTTTTAGGCGCGATGAATTGCAGTTTGTTGGAGTAGTACGGGTCGGTGAAGTCCACCGCTTGCTTGCGCTCGTCGGTGATCGACATCGAGGAGATCAGGAAGTCGAACTTCTTGGCGTTCAGGGCCGGGATGATGCCGTCCCAGTCGGAGGTCACGACGGTGCACTCGACTTTCATCTTGGCGCACAGGGCGTCGCCGATTTCCTTGTCGAAGCCGACGACATTGCCGCTGGCATCTTTGTTGTTGAACGGCGGGTAGGCCGCTTCGATGCCCATCCTCAGGGTTTCAGCCATGGCACCGGCGCTGAACGCCAGGGTAACGGCGGCGGCCAGGAAGACCTTCTTGAAATTCTGCATGCGGTTAGCTCCGTTAGCGGTTGCTGGACATGAATTGTTTGCAGCGCGCCGAAAGCGGGTTTTCAAATACCTGCTGTGGCGATCCTTGCTCTTCTACCAGGCCCTGGTGGAGGAACACCACTTCGCTGGAGACCTGACGGGCAAAGCCCATCTCATGGGTGACCAGCAGCATGGTGCGGCCTTCTTCGGCCAGTGCGCGGATGACATTAAGTACTTCCTGGACCATTTCCGGGTCAAGCGCGGAGGTGGGCTCGTCGAACAGGATGACCTTGGGCTGCATGGCCAGGGTGCGGGCGATAGCCGCGCGCTGTTGCTGGCCGCCGGACAACTGCGCCGGGTAGGCGTGGCGCTTGTCGGCGATGCCGACCTTGGCCAGCAGGGCTTCGGCGACTTCGATGGCTTCGGCCTTGCTCTGGCCGAGCACGCGGCGCGGGGCCTCGATGATGTTGTCGAGCACGCTCATGTGCGGCCACAGGTTAAAGTTTTGAAACACAAAACCTATTTCGCTGCGCAGGCGGTTGATCTGCTTGCCGTCGGCAGCGACCAGTTCGCCGTTCTTCGCGGCCTTGAGCTTGAGTTCTTCGCCGGCCACCAGGATCTGGCCCTGGTGCGGGTTTTCCAGCAGGTTGATGCAGCGCAGGAACGTGGACTTGCCGGAGCCGGAGGAGCCGAGGATCGAGATCACGTCGCCGTCGCGGGCGGTCAGCGAGATGCCCTTGAGCACCTCCAGCGAGCCGTAGCGTTTGTGCAAGTTGCGGATTTCAAGCGCGGGCGTGGCCTCAGCCATGTGCGTTCCTCATTGTGTATTCGCTCCTGCTGTTGGTCGCCTTCCTGGCGAGGCGGCCAAGCTAGCATAGCGTTTCAAAGGCAGCCAACAGCGCTACGGGCAGTAAACGGGTGGCATGTGGCAGGTTGTCGCATCGGCGCAGCAGACTGTCGCCCCATCAACAACCGAACAGCCGTTTGAACCCTGCTTTCAGATAAAAGCGTGGTGGCTGTCGCGTAAAAAAGGGCGCGATGTTGCCAGCTTTGGCGGGGGGTTGGAAGCGCTAACCGGCCAAAGGTGGCGGATCTGCCCTTTTATTGTGCGTCGAGGGATTTTGGGGTGTGTTTCCGGTGCGCTGGTTCGTCCATAAAGTGAGTCGCAGGGTAACGTTCTGGCAAAGTGCCATTAATATCAACGGCTTGCGATGACTGTCCGGTCCGGGCGAAATTCCCGGGTTAGAAGGGTTTGAAACATTTTGGCGCAAATATTGCGTGCAGATTCCGGAACGCCCCGTTTGTTTCTTTTTACAAGAAGGAACACAAGCGGGATGCACGCATTCGCTTTTCCTTACAAAGGTAGTTTCAATGAGCAGTACCCAAAGCTCTAACGGCCTCGAACAGGGGCTCAAACCGCGGCATGTCACCATGCTGTCGATTGCCGGGGTTATCGGTGCCGGCCTGTTCGTTGGCTCGGGCCACGCGATCGCTGCAGCAGGCCCGGCTGTGCTCCTGGCTTACGCGGCCGCCGGCATGCTGGTGGTGTTGGTGATGCGCATGCTCGGTGAAATGGCTGTCGCCTCGCCGGACACGGGCTCCTTCTCGACATATGCCGATCGCGCGATCGGTCACTGGGCCGGCTTCACTATCGGCTGGCTGTACTGGTGGTTCTGGGTGCTCGTCATCCCGTTGGAAGCCAACGCCGCCGCCACCATCCTGCATGCCTGGTTCCCTGGCGTGGACATCTGGGCCTTCGCCCTGGTCATCACCATGCTGCTGACCGTGACCAACCTGTTCAGTGTGAAGAACTACGGCGAGTTCGAGTTCTGGTTCGCCCTGATCAAGGTCCTGGCGATCATCGGTTTCATTGTGCTCGGCGTCATGGCGATCTTCGGCTTTCTGCCAGGCAGCCAGGTTAGCGGCGTTTCCCACCTGTTCGATACCCAAGGCTTCCTGCCAAACGGCATGGGCGCGGTGTTGGGTGCCATTTTGACCACCATGTTCTCCTTCATGGGTACCGAGATCGTGACCATCGCGGCCGCGGAATCGAAGAACCCAGGCAAGCAAATCTCCAAGGCCACCAACTCGGTGATCTGGCGGATCGGCTTGTTCTACCTCGTCTCGATCTTCATCGTCGTGGCCCTGGTGCCATGGAACGACCCGGTCCTGGCCAGCCTCGGCTCCTACCAGACCGTGCTTGAGCGCATGGGCATTCCGAACGCCAAGATGATCGTTGACATCGTGGTTCTGGTTGCCGTGACCAGCTGCCTGAACTCGGCGCTCTACACCTCCTCGCGCATGCTGTTTTCCCTGGGCAAACGCGGTGATGCACCGGCCATGTCCACCCGCACCAACAAGAGCGGCACGCCATACTGGGCAGTCATGCTGTCTACTGGCGCAGCGTTCCTGGCCACATTCGCCAACTACGTGGCTCCGGCTGCAGTGTTCGAATTCCTGCTGGCTAGCTCCGGCGCCATTGCGCTGCTGGTGTACCTGGTGATTGCGATCTCGCAACTGCGCATGCGCAAGCAGCGCATGGCTCGCGGGGAGAAAATCGTGTTCAGCATGTGGCTGTTCCCGGGCCTGACCTACGCGGTGATCGTGTTCATCGTCGCGGCCCTGACCATCATGCTGTTCCAGGAAGCTCACCGCGTGGAGATCCTGGCGACCGGCCTGCTGGCCGTTATGGTCGTCGCTGCCGGCTTGCTGGTAGCGCGTCGGCGCAAACTGGAGAAGCGTGGCGCGGTAGTGCTGAGCTGATTCGTACCGCGTAATGCAAAACGGCCGCTGTCAGTGATGACAAGCGGCCGTTTTTGTTTGAGTCGTAACCTTTATTCGGCTTTTTCTTCCGGCGCTTCCAGCGACTCGCGGTAGACATCCAGTGCAGCGCTGAAATCGGTGATGAACTGTGGCTCGCTCAACCATGCCTGGGCGGTCTCGCGGTCCATGCCGTCGGCCCACATGCGGTAGTCGATCAGCATGTCGGCGGCCAGGTGGGTGGCGGCCATGCCTTCGTCGTCGGCGTTTTCCATGTCCAGCAGTTCTGGATGGTCGATGATGATAAAGGCCAGGTTCGTCAGCAACACCGAGAGCATTTCGCTGCGGCTGACGGCTTCCGCGTCGCGCATTTTGCTGAACATCGCCAGGGTGTATTCCGGGATCGGCTCGGCGAGGTGGCCAAGGTCATCGTCCAGCGCGGCGGGTTTGCGGCCGTGGATGTTGATCTGCTTGGCTTTGGCTTTTGCGCGCTTGGCGCGTTTCTGTTGCTTGTTCAGGGAGGCCATGGGAACTCAGTTCGGTTTCTGTTGGGTTTGCGCAGCAATGGCGTCGGACGCCGCCACGTAGTCAGCCTGGAAGGCTGGGGATTCGATCCACGCCAAAGCGCCGGCTTCGTCGGTTTCGGTGGACCATTGGCGATATTCGATCAGCGCGGCGAGGATGAAGTCCATCGCGCCTTCTTCACCTTCCTGCTCGTACACCAGCTCCAGCAGCGGGTCTTCGAGGAAAGCCGTGCACATGGCCTGCTGGCTGAGCTTCTCGGCGTCGATCATTTTCTTGAACAGTTCGGTCAGGTCCACCGACTCGAAGTCGATGCGATCGTCGTTCGGGTCCAGCTCGACCGGCGCAGCAGCTCGCTGGGTGCGGTTCTGCTTGGCCTTGGCCTTGGCGCGGGAGGCGCGTTTATGTTGCTTGTTGGCGGAGGCCATGGGCGTCGTTCCGTAATTCGATTAAAAGGGCAGGTGACTCAGCGGCGAGGCACTGTCCGCCCGGGTGTGTCGGGGGCCAGCTCGCCGTTTTGCAGCCAGGACAGTGCAATGGGCCATAGTGTGGCTTGGTATGCGCTGCGAAAAAAGGCGAAATGACCAACTTCCTGCTCGCCGATGTCTTCGGGGGTAATGCGCAGGTGAGTGTTGGTGCTGGCGGTGAAGTAGCCGAGCAGGCGTTCGATGGCCGGGATTGTGCCGTAGGGATCGTCGCTGAGGCTGATCGCCAGGGTTTTCGCGGTGACGGCAGCGAAGTGTCTGACATGAATGTCCTGGCCGCTGGGACGCTTCTCGTAACGCGCGGTGGGCGTGCTCCAGTCGCGCACTACACCGGCTGGCGTGTCTTCCAGCCAGCCGAGGCGTTTGCCGGGAAAGTAGCCGCAGAGCATCGTCACCAGCGGCATCACCACATGCCACTTGCCAAACATCCGCCAGCGATGAGCGGGTTCATAGTCGCGCCAGTAAGCGAATTGCGCGCCGACCGTCACCAGGCGACGGATTAGCTGTCCGGACGCTCCCAGCCCCGCTGCACAGCCACCAAAGCTGTGACCGACCACATCGATCGGCTGACCTGGAAACTCACGCTGTGCGCGCTTGAGCATCGCCTCGAAGTCCAGGGCGCCCCAGTCGGACCAGGACGCCTTCAGTCCTTTCATCGATGCGGGCCGTGATTCGCCGATGCCGCGGTAGTCGTAGGTGATGACATCGAAGCCGTTGGCAAACAGGTAATCGGCGAAGCGCGAATAGTGTCGGCAGCGCACCGATGTGGCGGCGTTGATGATGACGACTGCCCGGGAAGCGTCCGGCTCCGCATGCCGCCAGGTGAAGCCGCCAAGGACGAAACCGTCGGCGGCGGGTTGCTTGAACGGTTCGCCCGAAGCGCCAGTCGTTAGCGGCAGCTCGATTTGAGTGGGGGCGAGGGATGCCATGTCCTGCACATTCATTGGCGTCGGACCTTTGCGGGTAGCTGCCTAAGATAGTCCTCATGCCACGTCTGAACAATCGTGCCGCTTTATTCGGAGATCCGGTCGAGAAGGCGCTCTTCGAGCCGTGCTCGTTCCCGGTCCATTTCCGCTCGCAGTTCATCCTCGCTTGGTAGTACTAACTTGTATTTGCTGGCGAAGAGTTGTTCATTGCCCTGCAGGACCGAGTAGCGCACTACTGACTCGTTCTTTTGCGCGCAAAGAATAATGCCGACAGTGGGCCCATCGTCCTCGCTGCGTTTGAGGTCGTCGTACATGCGCACATACATGTCCATCTGTCCCACATCCTGATGTGTCAATTCACCGCGCTTGAGATCGAAGATGACAAAGCATTTGAGCAGGTAGTTGTAGAACACCAGATCGATGTAGAAATCTCGGCCTTCGGTGCTGACACGTTGCTGGCGGGCAATGAACGCAAACCCCTTGCCCAACTCAAGCAGGAAACCCTGGAGCTGTTCGATGAGGGCTTGCTCGAGTCTGGTCTCCAAAACAATTCCGGTATTGGGCAGGCCAAGAAATTCCAGCATCACGGGGTCCCGGATGAAATCCCGAGGATCGTTGTTGATTGCGTGAATGTTGCTGGTGGCCTCCTCCAAGACGGCAGACTTGTCACGACTCATCAGTAGGCGTTCGTAGTAGAGCGTGTTGATCTGTCGCTCCAGGCTACGGCTTGACCAGTTTTGCTCCGCTGCTTCGTCCATATACCACTTGCGTGCCTTTTCGTTGTCCACGCGTAGAAGCCTGCGGTAGTGCGTCCAGCTCAATTCGAGGCGCAGTGCGTCTCGAATTGGAAAGGCCTGATAGAACAGTCGCATTTTGCGCAGGTTGGTTTCGTCAAAACCCTTCCCGAACTCCACCGTTAACACCTTCGCAAGCGTTGCCAGCAACTGCTTGCCGTAAACCGCGCGCCGGGAGCCCTCTTGTTCAAACTCCACTATATGTCGCCCGATTTGCCAGTAGGTTTGGACTTGGGCGGTATCGACTGCTCGCAGCAATTTCTGTCGTGCCTGGCGGATCAGCTCACCAAGATTGCCAAGCAGTGAGGTGATTTTTGGGTCTTGTGTGTCATCGGGTACGAGGGCGCTCATGGAGTCTTCCGCAATAAGCTGAACAGGCAGAAGAGAATGGCAAGAGAGCATGGGTCGATGCTGCAGGGCGCAGCTGAAAAGACCGAAGGACCGGACTGATAGGCGTGAAGGGTGACGGAGCGATTCACGTAGTACGTTTCGTAGTGGCTCCAAGTACAAATCGTTCTAGAACACGACGACGGCGCCGGAAATCAAAATTGAGTAACGATTGGGTTCCATGGAGCCCGGGAGTCGTCATCATGAAATCTGTGAAGTCACTGTTCCTGCCCTTTGTCGCCATCGGTGTGTTGATGTTTCCGATTGCACCGCACGCTGCCAGCCTCGAGCCGATCGACAATTCGGGCGTGCAGGTTCAACGGCAGGAACAAAACGGAATTACCTACCTGTCTGGTGGTATCGGTGAGGATGAGGCGAAAGCGATCCAGCAAACCACCGGTTACAACCTGCATATGACGTTCTCTGTCGGCGTCGAGAACAAATATATTCCGGACGTCGATGTAGTCATTCATAACGCGCAGGGACAGAGCGTGTTGACCCTGACTCAAGCGGGTCCGCTGGTTTACGTCCAGCTGCCTCCTGGCAAGTACACGGTGGTTGCGACCCGTGCTGGCGAACAGCGGCGTGATACCACGGATGTTGGCACGGGAACCGCGCGCAATCTGGTATTTCACTGGAATGGTGATGTCTAGCCGAGTGTAGGCGTGAGACGATTTCGTCAGCGTTCAAATCCGCAAACAGCAGCTTTCACTGCTGTTTGCGGAACATCGCGCGCTAGAGTTTTCGGTTTGCCGGCGTGCGATGGATGGTTTGCTGAACAAACACCTGGGGGATGGAGTTAGCGGATACTGCGGATGTTGCCTTTGTTGCCTTTTACGGTGACGGATACTTTCTTGAAGATGAAGTAGTTTTCTTCGTTCACTTCATAGCGAGGGGCGACGATCAGGTCGGCGCCGGAAGATTTGACCGCTTTGTAGGCCGCAGCAGATTTAACCGCGCTGACGGGATCCAGACCAAGGCCGCTCAAGGCGCCGCTCTGACCGCCATAGCTGACGCCGTCGGCAAATTGGGAATCGCCGCCGAATTTGAGGAAACCGAACAGAACGTTGACCGAAGACTGGCCGGAGATCGCGTCACCGACAGCGATGTCCGCTTTCAGGTCGGCTTTGACGGTGCTGTCGATTGGCGAGGACGGCTGGCTGTTGTTGTAGCTGACGCAGCCGCTGGCGGTGGCAATGATTGTCGATAGGGCGAGGAACTTCAAAAGCGTGTTCAATAGCTGCTTCCTTACGTTTAAACGTGAATGCATGCAGGCAAATTGGCTGCTGCAGTATTTTCACCGGGTAAGCGTGTGCCCTCTATGAGAGGGATCCTAGAGCGCTGTATGAAGAGTTGGCACAAATCTAGGGAAGGAGTGCCTTGTAGGCGTAGGAATTTTCGTTTGCGATGAATTTGGTTAAATCCCGGGCATAAAAACCCCTGAATCTCGCAATTCAGGGTTTCGTTCACTCAGTGAAGGCTGGCGATCAGAGCGAGGCTACCAAGTGCGTGAAGGCAACGCGCAAGGGATTGGTTTCCACGCTCAGAAGCTTGATAGCCAGCGCACAGCAGACCACGATCAACATGGGCTTGATTAGCCGTGGGCCGACCCGAACAGCGGCGCGCGCACCCAATTGCGCGCCGATAAAGGCCGCCAGGGCCATGGCGATTGCGATCGGCCAGATGATCACCCCTTTGGTAATGAATACCGACAGCGAACCCAAGTTGCAGGAGGCATTGGCAAGTTTGGTAAAGCTCATGGCTCGCATCATGCCCAAGCCGCAGAGAAGAACGAACCCGACGATAAAGAACGAGCCCACGCCGGGACCAAATATGCCGTCGTAAAAGCCCAGTATCGGCGCCACGGTAAACGAAAAAAGCAGAATGCCAATTCTCTTGCGTCGATCTTCGTTGGCCAGCTTTGGAGATAGCGCAAAATAGATGGCCACCAGAATCAGCATGATCGGTACGCAAACTTCCAGATAGCGCTTATCGATAGAGCTGACGAGCAAGGCACCACTGGCACCGCCAACGAATCCGCAGATAACCAGGAAGCGGCCTTCTCTCCATTCGATCATTCCCTTGCGGGCAAAGGTAACTGTTGCCGATATGGTCGCCGAAGCCGCCTGGAATTTGTTGGTGGCTATCGCACTGATGGGATCGACACTGGCTAAAAGCAAGGCAGGCAAAGTAATCAGCCCGCCACCGCCGGCAATTGCATCAAAAAAGCCGGCGCAAAAAGCAACGAGCGCCAACATGCCAATTACATCCCAAGACATTACATTCCCTCCTTGTAGTTATTGCCCATTAATCCCATGACTGTTCGTTCAGGCAGCTCCGCTTCCGATTCTGCTCAGCTTCATGATCAGGGTATGTCGTCCATTTCCGTTAAATCGGACGGAGAGTTCAGACAGACTCGTGAGGCTGGCAAAAATGGCCGATGACCACACCTGACACTTCTCGGCCTCGCAAGCGTTACAGGCGCTTGCTGGCGTGGCGATAGGAGGTGGGGGGTTACTGACTTATGAGTTTCGTTCGGACGCTACGACGCGTGGCCTACTGCTCCACACCCCCCGGCACTACCGAGCTTTTTCTTGGGAACCGAGCATATTTTTACTATTTTTCCTCGCCGCCAGAGTCGAGCATGATCCAGCGAAACCAATAATAACTGACCGTTTCAGCGGTCGGCATGGGAGTAGCGTGTGCTCGATCTCAACTACTGGCAGCAGCGGGCTGCCCGGCAAACATTCATTTCAAATGCCTTGATCGCAGGGCAGCAGGTTGCGTGCGCTTCGGGTGCGACTTTCGAGGTGATCAACCCGGCGACCAACCAGCTGCTGGCCTGTGCTACCGCCTGCGGCGAGGACGAAGTGAACCTCGCCGTACGCTCGGCTCGCCGGGCGTTCGAAGAGGGGCCGTGGGCCCGTATGGCCCCGGTGGAACGCAAGAAGATCCTGATCCGGCTCTCCGAACTGCTGCTGGCCAACCGCGAGGAGCTGGCACTGCTCGACTCGCTGAGCATGGGCAAGCCGGTCATGGATGCCTACAACATCGATGTACCTGGCGCGGCCCATGTGTTCGCCTGGTACGGTGAAGCCCTGGACAAGCTCTACGACCAGGTTGCGCCGACCGCGCGCAATGCCCTCGCCACCATCACTCGCGAGGCCCTGGGGGTGGTTGCTGCCGTGGTGCCATGGAATTTCCCGCTGGACATGGCGGCCTGGAAGCTCGCCCCGGCATTGGCCGCCGGTAATAGCGTGGTCCTCAAACCCGCCGAGCAGTCACCATTTTCTGCCTTGCGCCTGGGTCAGTTGGCGCTCGAGGCCGGCATACCGGAAGGGGTATTGAATGTTGTCCCGGGCCTGGGCGAAAGCGCCGGCAAGGCCCTGGGGCTGCATCCTGATGTGGACTGCCTGGTGTTCACCGGCTCGACCCAGGTCGGAAAGTACTTCATGCAGTACTCGGCGCAGTCCAACCTCAAGCAGGTCTGGCTGGAGTGCGGCGGCAAGAGCCCGAACCTGGTCTTCGAAGACTGCCAGGACCTGGATCTGGCCGCGGAAAAAGCCGCGTTCGGCATTTTCTTCAATCAGGGCGAAGTCTGCTCGGCCAACTCCCGGCTTTACGTGCAACGCTCTATCTACGATGAGTTCGTCGAGCGCCTGATCGCCAAGGCTCGGACCTGGATGCCCGGTGATCCGTTGGACCCACAAAGCAGGGCAGGTGCGATCGTCGATAGCGAGCAAGCCACCCGCATCATGAAGGCGATCGAGCAGGCACGGGGTGAAGGTGCGAAGCTCCTGGCAGGCGGCGATCGCCTGACGATCAATGGGTCTTCGAACTTCATCCAGCCGACGATCTTCGCTGACGTGGGTAGAAACATGAGCCTGGCGCGTGATGAAGTGTTCGGTCCGGTGCTGGCCATCAGTGCCTTCGACTCCGAAGAAGAGGCGATTGAGTTGGCCAACGACAGCATCTACGGGCTGGCCGCTTCAGTCTGGAGCGATGACCTGAACCGCGCTCATCGGGTGGCCCGGGCATTGAAGGCCGGGACTGTTTCGGTCAACACCATGGATGCACTGGATGTCGCCATTCCTTTTGGTGGCGGCAAGCAGTCCGGTTTCGGGCGCGATCTTTCCCTCCATTCGTTCGACAAGTACACGCAACTCAAAACCACCTGGTTCCAGCTTCGTTGAGACCGACCACGTCGCAAGGCGTGGCAGGGAAAACCCATCTGCACGCACCCCTCGGGGTGGCGTGCTTTTCCTGCTTGCGGGGCTGCTGGAGCGGTCATTCAGCACCCATTGGTCGACTCACCCTAACGGGTGATATCGGCAGTTTTGCGAGCGTGGGAACATCATTTCAACCCCGGCACCAGTCACCTCGTGTCGCTCCCAACCGTACTTTCGGCGAGTCTTTGAAGTGGAAAACGATCGGTTTTTTTCTGCGCAATGGTTCGAACAGATGGCCAAGGTGACCGAGAGTATCGGCCAACCGGGATTCGCCGCGACGCTGTTCGAAACCCTGGGCTGTATCTGGCCCATTCAGGCGACGACGCTGTACCTGTATCCCCATGGCGGTATGCCCAGCGCGCTGTTCGAACTGGACGGTCCCTGGCTGCCGCAAGGCAATGTGCGCCAGTACCTGTCCGGATTCTATCTGCTTGATCCGTTCTACGGTGCCTGTGTGGAAGGCGTCAGCTCCGGTTGCTACGACCTCGCTGACGTCGCTCCCGACCACTTCGAACTCAGCGAGTACTACCAGTCGTTCTATCGGCACTCGCACCTGCAGGATGAGTTGAACTACATCCTGCAGTCTGCTCCCGGGCTGAGCCTGGCTGTCTCACTGGCGTTCACGGAAAAGCTCGACGCGGCTACGACGCAGCAGTTCAAGTGCATTACGCCCTGGATCCTGACCTTGCTGGGCAAGCATTTTGTCGGCCTGGACACGCGCGGCGCTCGATTTGAAAACCAATTGGAGCAGCGCATCCACTCGGCACTGAACAACTTCGGTTCGTCGATCCTGACCGAGCGCGAATGCCGCATCGCCCAACTGATCCTGCGTGGCCATTCGACCCGCTCCCTGGCCGAGCGCCTCGGGGTGTCGGAGGACACCATCAAGTCTCATCGCAAGAACGTCTACTGCAAGCTCGACATCGGCACGCAATCGGAGCTGTTTTCACTGTTTATCGATTCGTTGGCCGAAGCCCAGGGCGTGCTCAGCAAAGACCCTCTTGAAAGCTACATGAGCAAGACCCGCTGAGCGGACTTGCTACCCCTCGCGTGACTACCAACAAAAGAGAAAAAAGCCATGAATGCACCCTTCGAACCGAAACGGCAGACTGAGGATTACCAGAAGTCCGATGCCGCCCACCACATCCATGCGTTTGTGGATCAAAAGGCGCTCAATGCCGAAGGTCCTCGGGTGATGGTCCGCGGCGAGGGCCTGTATCTCTGGGACAACGACGACAAGCGTTACCTGGACGGCATGTCGGGCCTGTGGTGCACTCAGCTCGGTTATGGTCGCAAGGACCTGAGCGCCGCAGCGGCTGCGCAGATGAACCAGTTGCCGTACTACAACATGTTCTTCCACACCACCCACCCAGCGGTGATCGAGCTGTCCGAGCTGCTGTTCAGTCTCCTGCCGGGCCACTATAGCCACGTCATCTACACCAACTCCGGCTCCGAAGCGAACGAGGTGCTGATCCGTACCGTTCGCCGTTACTGGCAGGTGGTCGGCAAGCCGCAGAAGAAGATCATGATCGGCCGCTGGAACGGTTATCACGGCTCGACCCTGGCGGCCACTGCGCTGGGCGGGATGAAGTTCATGCACGAGATGGGCGGCCTGATTCCGGATATCGCGCACATCGATGAGCCTTACTGGTACGCCCAGGGCGGCGAGCTGACCCCGACCGAGTTCGGTCGTCGCTGTGCCTTGCAGCTGGAAGAGAAGATTCTTGAGCTGGGCGCCGAGAATGTCGCAGGCTTTATCGCCGAGCCTTTCCAGGGCGCTGGCGGCATGATCTTCCCGCCTGAGAGCTACTGGCCGGAAATCCAGCGCATCTGCCGTCAATACGATGTGCTGCTGTGTGCCGATGAAGTGATCGGTGGCTTTGGTCGCACGGGCGAGTGGTTCGCCCACGAGCACTTCGGTTTCGAGCCGGACACCCTGTCGATCGCCAAGGGCCTGACCTCCGGCTACGTGCCGATGGGTGGCCTGGTGCTGGGCAAGCGCATTGCCGACGCGCTGGTGGAGCAGGGCGGTGTCTTCGCCCACGGCCTGACCTATTCCGGACACCCGGTCGCGGCCGCGGTGGCGCTTGCCAACCTCAAGGCACTGCGTGATGAAGGCATCGTTCGCCAGGTGAAGGAAGATACCGGGCCGTACTTGCAGCAGATTCTGCGCGAGGTGTTCGGCAACCACCCGATGGTCGGCGAGATCCAGGGCGCGGGCCTCGTCGCGGCCTTGCAGTTCGCCGAGGACAAGGCGACACGCAAGCGCTTCGCCAACGAAAACGACCTGGCCTGGCAATGTCGCACCTTTGGTTTTGAAGAGGGCGTGATCATTCGCTCGACGCTTGGCCGCATGATCATGGCGCCGGCACTCGTGGCAACGCGCACAGAGCTGGACGAGCTGGTGGAAAAGACCCGCATCGCGGTAGACCGCACCGCACGGATCGCGGGAAAGCTCTGAAGTCATCTGTGAGCGGGTTGGTGATCGACAGCGTTAAATCACCCTGCGTGCCTATCGATTGAACAAGAGGCTGCCCGACACTGGGCAGCCCACCCTTCAGCAGACCAATCACTCACGATATCCGTTCTTCGGATACCGCAGCGTCCTGCATTCAAATTTTCAGGAGTCAGCAATGAATACAATAACAAGCGTGGCCGATACTCCTTCCCATCATTCCCCGTCGGAATCGGTTTCGCCCGGCAGATTTCGACAATCCCTGGGTCTTACCGCCCTGGTCCTCTTCGGCTTGGCGTACATGGTCCCGCTGGCGGTGTTCACCACCTATGGCCTGGTGACCCAGATGACCAAGGGCCACTTGCCCACCGCCTACCTGCTGACCCTCGCCGCCATGCTGCTGACCGCCTACAGCTACGGACGCATGGTGCAGGCGCATCCGTATTCGGGGTCCGTGTACTCCTATACGCGCAAGGCGTTCGGCAGCTACTTTGGCTTCATGGCCGGCTGGACCTTGTTGCTGGACTACATCTTCCTGCCGTTGCTCAGTTATCTGCTGATCGGCATCTACATGTCCGAATACTTCCCCGCGGTTCCCGCTGCGGTGTGGGTGCTCGGCTCCATTGCCCTGGTGACCTTCCTCAACCTGATCGGCATCGAATCCATCACCCGGGTCAACCTGTTGCTCGTGGTTGTCCAGTTGGTCTTCATCGTGGTGTTCGTTGCGTTGTCGATCCACAACCTGGGGGATCAAACAGAGCCGGTTTCGCTGCTCGCACCCTTCCATCATGAAGGCTTCAGCGTTCCGTTGATCATGACCGGCGCAGCGGTCCTGTGCCTGTCCTTTCTCGGCTTCGACGCCGTGTCGACAATGGCCGAGGAGACACCCAACCCACGGCGCCTGATCCCCCTCGCGATCATGGTGGTGAGCCTGCTCGGTGGCCTGCTGTTTGTCCTGGTTTCGTATTTCGCGCAAATGGTCTATCCGCAATGGAACACCTTTGCCGACCCGGACTCGGCGTCGCTGGACGTCATGCGCCGCGTGGGTGGAGAACTGCTGGTGACCGCCTTTACCGCCACCTATGTGGCCGGCTGTTTTGCCTCGGCGATGGTCTCCCAGGCCAGCGTCTCCCGGGTGCTGTTCGCCATGGGCCGCGATGGCGCGCTGCCTCGGGTGTTCGGCAGGCTGGTCTCGAAGAAGCGCGTGCCGGCCACCGCGATCATGCTGGTCAGCCTGTTCTCCCTGATTGCCCTGTTCATCACCCTCGATACCGTGGCCAACATGATCAGCTTCGGCGCGCTCTTCGCGTTCTCGGCGGTGAACCTGGCGGTCATCAAGCATTATCTGGTCGACCAGAAGCTGCGCGGCACCCGCAACTGCCTGCTATACGGCGTAGTACCGGCCCTGGGGTTCCTCAGCACTATTTGGCTGTGGACCAGCCTGTCCAGCATGTCGTTCATGATTGGGCTGTGCTGGATGGGGTTGGGGCTGCTTTGTTTGCTGGGCGTAACGCGTGGGTTCCGGGTGAAGCTGCCGGAGTTGCAGATGGCGGAGTGATCGGAGCGCAGAGGCCGGACTGCGCCCGCCGTCCCTCGTGATCGCCGACCAGGCTTTCACGGGGGGCTTACAGGGGAGCAAACCATAGAAAGCAAAAAACCCGCACCAGGCGGGTTTTTTGTGTGCTTTCAGGTGTGCTTGGCATCACCTGAAAACGGAAGGTGGTGCCCAGAGACGGAATCGAACCGCCGACACGGGGATTTTCAATCCCCTGCTCTACCGACTGAGCTATCTGGGCAACGGGGCGCATTAAACTGGTTTTTCAGGGGGTCGTCAAGCAAGTTATCAAGAAATATTTAATTATTACCGTCGCTTACGATCCGGCCCCCGATTTCAAGGGCTTACTCCGCAGGCGGAACGTAGCCTTCGGCCTTGGCGTATTCCTCGCCGGAGAAGTACTTGTCCATCTCGCCCTGAAGATATTTGCGGTCTTCGGCGTTCATCATGTTCAGGCGCTTTTCGTTGATCAGCAGAGTCTGGTGTTTTTGCCAGTCGGCCCAGGCCTTGGCCGAGACGTGGTCAAAAATGTCCTGGCCTTTGGCACCCGGGAATGGAGCACGCTCCAGGGCGGGCAATTCTTCTTTGTACTTGCGGCACATGATGGTGCGGGTCATGACGACTCTCCTGCGTTCAATACGACGGCCGCGCGTTCGAGCAAGGTCTTGACCGGGGCGGCAAGGCCCAGGCGCGGCGGGGTGGCGAGGTTATACCAGAGCCAGTCGGCCTCGGCCACGTGATGGCCGGCCTCCTGGACCTGAACCAGCCAGGGTTCGATGGATAACTGGAAATGGCTGAAGGTGTGCACCAGGTTCGGCAGTGCCTGCTGGTTGCCCAGCGCCAGCGAGTGCTGCGTGGCGAGGTGTTGCAGGTCGTCGAGGTCATCGAGTTCCGGCAAGCTCCATAAACCGCCCCACAGGCCCGTGGAGGGGCGACGGTAAAGCAGGATCGCACCTTCGGCATTGGCGAGCATCGGCATCAGCGTGCGTTTCTGCGGGATGGCTTTGCGTGGTTTGGGAATCGGGTAGCGGGTTTCCAGGCCGAGCATGTGCGCTTCACAACCCTTTTCCAGCGGGCAGAGCAGGCAGCTCGGCTTGCTGCGAGTGCAGAGCGTGGCGCCCAGGTCCATCATCGCCTGGGTGTAGGCGTTGACCCGATCGTGCGGCGTAAAGCGCTCAGCGTTTGCCCAGAGCTGTTTGGCCACCTTGGGCTCGCCCGGGTAGCCCTCTTGTGCGGTAAAGCGCGCCAGCACCCGTTTGACGTTGCCGTCGAGGATGGGCGCGCGCAGGCCCATGCTGATGCTGGCGATCGCGCCGGCCGTGGACAGGCCGATGCCGGGCAGGTCGGTGAGTTTTTCAACATCACGTGGAAACTCACCGCCGTACTGCTCGACGACGATCTTCGCGGTCTTCTGCAGATTGCGTGCGCGGGTGTAGTACCCCAGGCCCGTCCAGAGGTGCAGCACTTCGTCCTCGGGCGCCGCGGCCAAGGCCTCGACCGTCGGCAGCGACGCCATGAACCGGTCGAAGTAATTCAGCACGGTGCTGACCTGGGTTTGCTGCAACATGATTTCCGAGACCCACACCCGATACGGGGTGATGCCCTGTTGCCAGGGCAAGTCGTGACGGCCGTGGCGGTCGAACCATTCCAGTACCGCCGATGAAAACTGCTCGGCTCTCATCGCTTGAACAGCCCCTTGAGTGCGTCCTTGAGTTCCGGGCTGACCTTGTCGCCCAGTTTCTCGTCGATTTTTTCGCCGATGCGCTCGCCCGCCAGTTTGCTCGCGACCTGACCCATGCGTTCGTTGTCCAGGCGGCAGGCCTTGGCGCCAAGCTCCAGCGGGCCGCGGCAACGCAGCGGCCACTGGATGCCGACAAATTTCTCGTTCACCTGGCAAGCCGGGTCCGGCATGTCGCTCTTGTCGCCTTCGACGATGATGCCCACGCGGTAATCCATGCCCAGGACGCGCAGGTCGACGTCGCCGTCGCCGTTGACGGTCATGCCCGGGATACGCACTTTCAGGTCCGGGTTGCTGGCGACGCCGTTACGGAAGGTCAGGTTGCCCTTGAGCTCCTGGAACGGTGTGTCCTTGCCCCGCGGCTCGCCGCTAAGGGACTTGCGGTTGAGTGTGGCGATGCCTTTGCACAACTGCTGTTCGAGGTTGGCATTGAGCAGCACGCCGTTGTTGATGACGAAACTGGCGTTGCCGTTGAGGGTTTCGATCAACGCTTTCTGGCTGTTGCCGCTACCGGTGAGGGTGCTGTTGAGCGTTACCAGGCCCTTGACCGGTGGTTCCTTGCCCTGGCTTTCGAGGATTTTTTCCGCGGGCACCCGGCTGATCTGCGTCTGCATGTTCAGCACGGGTGCCTGCTGGCGCACATCGAGGGTGCCTTTGGCATCGAAGTTGCCCTCGTACAGGTCACCGCGCAGGCTCGTCAGGGTCAACAGTCCGTCCTGGCCGTTGGCCTTGAGTACGGCGTTTTTGATCGGCAGCTTTTGCAGGGTCAACTGGCCGAAGGTCAGGTCGGCGTCTACATCCAGCTTGGCCAGGCGCTCCACCGGCAACAGGCGTTCGTTGCTCCATGCTTCCTTGGTCGGGGATTGCGGCAGCGGTGTGCTGCCGGCCCCGGCCATGGCATCGGCTTCGGTGCTCGCGACTTCGGCCTGGCGCACTTGCTTGGCGCTGTTGGCCTCGGCCGATTTCGGCGGCAGGTAACGGTCGACGTTGAAGGTGTCGGCCTTGAGGGTCGCGCGCAGGGATTGTTTGGCAAAGTCTTCGACGGCGATGCGACCACTGAGGGTGCTGTCGTCGACTTTCAGGTTGAGGTCATCCAGCGTGAGGCTGGAAGGCGTGCCGGCCAGGCGCGTGGCCACTTCGACCTTGCTCAGGCTGCCTTCGGCCATGGCCGGGAGTTTCTGGCCGATGCTGTCGACGAATTTCGCCAGGTCGAACTGGGCAATCGACAGCCCGCCGCTGACCTGTGGGGTCTTGTCCAGGTCATTGACCTTCAGCTCACCCAGCGCTCGCAGTTGGTTGGCGGAGACCTTGATCCCGGTCCATTCGGCGACGTTGGCGGCTTTGTCCAGCAGCAACTGCCCCTGGGCGGCGAAGGTCATGGTCTTGCCTTGCAGCGGATCGCCGGCGACTTCGCCGGACAGCTTCATGTCTTCGAGCTTGTAGCGCTGTAGCGCACGCTCGAAACGCAGTTCGCCGGCGAGCTCGGTGCGCACCCGCAGAACCGGCTGGTTGGTGCCCAGGAATGCTGTGAGCTTGACCGGTATATTGGTGGAATCGTGCACCGGGCCGGTACTGAGCTGGATGCTTTCGGCGCTGAATTGCTTGCCGGTTTTCTCGTCGCTGTATTCAACGCGGGCGTTGTTGACGGTCAGGCTGTCGATGTCCAGGCGAATCGGCTGGGCCGGTTTTTCCACCTGGGCGGTGGTAGGCGATTCAGGTTCGCCGGTGGTCTCGGCAGGTGTGCCCGTGGTTGCAGGCTTGGGCACCTTGCCGATGTCTTCCCAGTTGCCGTGGCCATCCTTGTCGCGGTTCAGGCGCAGGTTCAAGCCTTCAACGCGCACGTCGCTCATCTGCACCTCACGGCGCAGCAACGGCAGCACACGCACCGACAGGCCGAGCATCTGCAGGTCGGCGAACGGATCGGCGGGCTTGGCCAGGGTGGCGACTGCCGCATCGTGCAGCTCCAGCCCCAGCCACGGGAACAGGCTCCAGCCGATATCGCCATTGAGCGTCAGCTCGATGTGGGCCTTGTCGCGGGCTATCTGGCGTATCTCGTCTTTGTAGTCGTTGGGATCGAAGAGGTGGGTCAGGGCAAAGCCCAGCGCCACTACGATCAGCAACAGCCCGAGAAGTACCAGACCCAGGATTTTGCCGAACGCTTTCATGGGCGAGTCCTTGTAGTTAGTCGAATTCGAAATTTAGCCGGGGAGTATAGCGCTCCGCCGCAAGCGACCGGGCAGATCACGAGACAGAGTGTCGAGCATCCAGGCAAAAAGTAATTTTTTCCTACAAATTCGGCGCAGTACCGAAGAAGTTGTTCAGCCGTTCGACAATGCCCGGAAGGGAGGTTCCTTCAGTGGCAGGAAAACAGACAACATAGAAATCATGATGTCAGTTTGGTTTTTCGCTCGCTGGCAAATGCTACTCTTCACCCGTTCGTCCGTCCCTGCGCGGCATGATGTCGCACAAAAAAACAGCTTTTCCCTGAAAAACGGTCATGTCTGCGTGCATTGAGGCTGAGGGAGAAGAGTGGCTGGCGAACCTGAATAATAATTGGGGGATACACAATGACCACGAGCATCACGGCGGACGGCCTTCAAGCCGGCCAGCCCGCGTTCCTGTCCAAGGAACGCATCATCGCCAGGCCCGGTTTCAACCGGTGGCTGGTGCCACCGGCCGCGCTGGCCATCCACCTGTGCATCGGCATGGCCTATGGCTTCTCGGTGTTCTGGTTGCCGCTGTCCAAGGCGCTGGGCATCACCGCGCCAGTCGCTTGTGCACCGGACATGGGCTTCATCGCCCAGGTCTTTTCTTCGCAATGCGACTGGCCGATTTCGATGCTCGGCTGGATCTACACCCTGTTCTTCATCTTCCTGGGCTGCTCGGCAGCCATCTGGGGTGGCTGGCTGGAGCACGCCGGGCCACGCAAGGCGGGTGTTGTCTCGGCGCTGTGCTGGTGCGGCGGTCTGCTGATTTCCGCGCTGGGGGTCTATACCCACCAGATCTGGCTGATGTGGATCGGCTCGGGGGTCATTGGCGGTATCGGCCTGGGCCTGGGTTACATCTCGCCGGTGTCGACCCTGATCAAGTGGTTCCCGGACAAACGCGGCATGGCGACCGGCATGGCGATCATGGGCTTCGGCGGGGGCGCGATGGTCGGTGCCCCCCTGGCGGCGGCGTTGATGAGCCATTTCGCTTCACCGACCAGTGTCGGCGTGTGGCAGAGCTTCCTGGTCATGGCCGCGATCTATTTCGTGTTCATGATCGGCGGTGCGCTGTCCTATCGTGTACCGCCTACCGGCTGGAAACCTGAAGGCTGGACGGCACCTGCGAAAAAAGCCTCGAACGCGATGATCACCCACCGTCATGTGCATGTGAATGTGGCGTGGAAAACGCCACAATTCCGCCTGGTATGGCTGGTGCTGTGCCTGAACGTATCGGCGGGTATCGGCATCCTCGGCATGGCTTCGCCACTGTTGCAGGAGGTGTTCGCCGGCAAGTTGCTGGGCAACGGCCTGGCATTTGGCCAGCTGGATGTCTCGCAACTGGCCTCGATTGCGGCGATCGCCGCCGGTTTCACCGGTTTGCTGAGCCTGTTCAACATCGGTGGCCGGTTCTTCTGGGCATCGTTCTCGGATTACCTGGGCCGTAAAAACACCTACTTCGTGTTCTTTGCCCTGGGTTTCGGGCTGTATGCATTGATCCCGAACCTCGGTCATCTGGGCAACGTTGCGCTGTTCGTGGCGGCGTTCTGCATCATCCTGTCGATGTACGGCGGTGGTTTCGCGACTGTCCCGGCGTACCTCGCGGACCTGTTCGGTACGCAAATGGTCGGCGCGATCCATGGTCGTCTGCTGACGGCCTGGGCTGCTGCCGGCGTGCTGGGTCCGGTGCTGGTGAACTACCTGCGTGAGTATCAGCTGAGCATCGGCGTTGAACGGGCCGCGGCTTACGACATCACCCTGTACATCCTCGCGGGCCTGCTGGTGTTGGGCTTCCTGTGCAACCTGCTGGTTCGTCCGGTGGCCGACAAGTACTTCATGACCGACGCCGAACTGGCTGCCGAACAGGCGCTGGGTCACGACAAAGGGGCTGACAGCAGCACGTCGCTGGAGTGGAAAGCGGCGGCGGGTACCAAGCCTCTGGCGCTTGCCGCGTGGTTGGTGGTGGGCATTCCGTTGGCGTGGGGTGTTTGGGTGACGCTGCAGAAGACGGCGGTACTCTTCCACTAACACCCAACCATGTGGGAGCGGGCTTGCTCGCGAAAGCGGTGTGTCAGTCAACATTCATGTGTCTGAAAATCCGCTTTCGCGAGCAAGCCCGCTCCCACACTTGATCCCCACTGGACGCAAATACTGCGTTTCGACTGCTTGTACTGACATGTACACCATTGGCCGTAGTGGATTCACTCCGTCAGCGATATCACCTCCCGTGTTTCTGTTTCGCGCCCGCGCCCCTATAATGGTTGCCTTTTTCGCCCAATGATTTTGCGGAGCTGGTGATGGCCGAACGTATGGCGTCAGTCGAGCGCGACACTCTGGAAACCCAGATCAAAGCCTCGATCAACCTGGATGGCACCGGAAAGGCCCGATTTGATATCGGTGTCCCTTTTCTTGAGCACATGCTGGACCAGATCGCCCGTCACGGGCTGATCGACCTGGATATCGTCAGCAAAGGCGACCTGCATATCGATGACCACCACACCGTGGAAGACGTCGGTATCACCCTGGGCCAGGCATTCACCAAAGCCATCGGCGACAAGAAAGGCATCCGTCGCTACGGCCACGCCTACGTGCCGCTCGATGAAGCGCTGTCGCGCGTGGTGATCGACTTCTCCGGCCGCCCAGGCCTGCAGATGCATGTTCCGTACACCCGTGCCACCGTCGGCGGCTTCGACGTTGACCTGTTCCAGGAATTCTTCCAGGGCTTCGTCAACCACGCCAACGTCACCCTGCACATCGACAACCTGCGTGGCCACAACACCCACCACCAGATCGAAACCGTGTTCAAGGCTTTCGGCCGCGCGCTGCGCATGGCTGTGGAGCTCGATGACCGCATGGCCGGGCAAATGCCTTCGACCAAGGGCGTCCTGTAATGCAGACAGTCGCGGTTATCGATTACGGCATGGGCAACCTGCACTCGGTGGCCAAGGCCCTCGAGCACGTCGGTGCCGGCAAGGTCCTGATCACCAGCGATGCCAACGTGATTCGCGAAGCCGACCGGGTGGTTTTCCCCGGCGTTGGCGCGATTCGCGACTGCATGGCGGAGATCCGTCGCCTGGGTTTCGATTCGCTGGTGCGTGAAGTCAGCCAGGACCGTCCGTTCCTCGGCATCTGCGTGGGCATGCAAGCCTTGCTCGAGCGCAGTGAAGAGAACGACGGCGTCGACTGCATTGGCTTGTTCCCGGGCCAGGTGAAGTTCTTCGGCAAGGATCTGGTCGAGGATGGCGAGCACCTGAAAGTCCCGCACATGGGCTGGAACGAAGTGAAGCAGAAGGTCAGTCATCCGCTGTGGCATGACATTCCGGACCTGGCGCGTTTCTACTTCGTGCACAGCTACTACATCGCCGCCGGCAATGCCCGGCAGGTGGTCGGTGGCGGTCACTACGGGGTCGACTTTGCCGCAGCGCTGGCCGAAGGCTCGCGATTCGCCGTGCAGTTCCACCCGGAGAAAAGCCATACCCATGGCCTGCAGTTGCTGCAGAACTTCGCCGCGTGGGATGGTCGCTGGTAAATGGCCGTCAAGAAGAAGCCGCCGATCCTGACCCTCACTCCCGAGCAGGAGAGCGAGGCCAATCGCAAGATCAAGCGTTTCATGGAAGATCGCTTCGAGCTCGACCTCGGTTCGTTCGAGGCGGCCGAGATTCTTGAGCTGTTTACCCGTGAAATTGCTCCGCACTATTACAACAGGGCGATTTTCGATGTGCAGACGCACCTCAAAGAGAGGTTCGAAAGCATCGAAAGCGACCTGTGGGCGCTCGAAAAGGGCAGCTGAAAGCTACAAGCTTCAAGCTGCAAGAATTAGTACGCGTGCCTGCTTGCAGCTTATAGCTTGCAGCTTGCAGCTCTTTTGACGAAGGAAAAAGCATGCTCATTATTCCCGCTATCGATCTCAAAGACGGTGCCTGTGTTCGTCTGCGCCAGGGCCGCATGGAAGATTCCACAGTGTTCTCCGATGACCCGGTGAGCATGGCTGCCAAGTGGGTGGAGGGCGGTTGCCGTCGTCTGCATCTGGTCGACCTGAACGGCGCGTTCGAAGGCCAGCCGGTCAACGGCGAAGTGGTCACGGCGATTGCCAAGCGCTACCCGAACCTGCCGATCCAGATCGGCGGCGGTATCCGCTCCCTGGAAACCATCGAGCACTACGTGAAAGCGGGCGTGAGCTACGTGATCATCGGCACCAAAGCCGTGAAGGATCCGGCCTTCGTTGCCGAAGCCTGCCGTGCGTTCCCGGGCAAAATCATCGTGGGTCTGGATGCCAAGGACGGTTTCGTCGCCACTGACGGCTGGGCCGAAATCAGCACCATCCAGGTGATCGATCTGGCCAAGCAGTTCGAAGCCGACGGCGTGTCCTCGATCGTTTATACCGACATCGCCAAAGACGGCATGATGCAGGGTTGCAACGTGCCGTTCACCGCCGCGCTGGCCGCTGCCACGAAGATTCCGGTGATCGCTTCCGGCGGCATCCACAACCTGGGTGACATCAAGACCCTGCTCGACGCCAAGGCGCCAGGCATCATCGGCGCGATCACCGGCCGCGCGATTTATGAGGGCACTCTGGATGTTGCTGAGGCTCAAGCTTTTTGTGATGGCTACGCGGCCAGCTCCAAGCCATGAGCTGCAAGCTGCAAGTTAAAAGCGCGATCGTGATCCGCTCTTTCTTGCAGCTTGAAGCTTGAAGCTTCTTGATCGGAGATTAAGTCTATGGCGTTAGCCAAGCGCATCATCCCTTGCCTGGACGTGGACAACGGCCGGGTCGTCAAAGGTGTGAAGTTCGAGAACATCCGCGATGCCGGTGACCCTGTGGAAATCGCCCGTCGTTACGACGAGCAGGGTGCCGACGAGATTACCTTTCTCGACATCACCGCCAGCGTTGACGGTCGAGACACCACGCTGCATACCGTCGAGCGCATGGCCAGCCAGGTGTTCATTCCGCTGACCGTGGGCGGTGGCGTGCGCACCGTGCAGGACATTCGCAACCTGCTCAATGCCGGTGCGGACAAGGTCTCGATCAACACCGCAGCCGTTTTCAACCCGGAATTCGTCGGCGAAGCGGCGCAGCATTTTGGTTCGCAATGCATCGTGGTCGCGATCGATGCGAAGAAGGTCTCGGGACCTGGCGAAACCCCGCGCTGGGAAATCTTCACCCATGGCGGTCGCAAGCCAACCGGCCTCGACGCCGTTGAGTGGGCGAAGAAGATGGAAGGCCTGGGGGCCGGTGAGATCCTGCTGACCAGCATGGACCAGGACGGTATGAAAAATGGCTTCGATCTGGGCGTCACCCGCGCCATCAGCGATGCGTTGGGCATTCCGGTGATCGCTTCCGGTGGTGTCGGCAACCTGCAGCACCTGGCCGACGGCATTCTCGAAGGCCACGCCAGCGCAGTATTGGCAGCGAGCATTTTCCACTTCGGTGAATACACCGTTCAGGAAGCCAAGGCATACATGGCACACCGCGGGATTGTGATGCGCTGAACAAACCGCTGCAGGCCAGTGGACATCATGGCGGGCTCAGGGCACTCTTGGGCACGCCATGGATTTCGGTAGCCAGACATGTTTAAAACCATTCTTCTTGTCCTCGCCAGCGCTTCCTTGTTGCTCCTAGGTAGTGCGCGCGCGGCAGACAGCTCCGCCACAGAGCTGGTGTTGCTGACGGAAAACTTCCCGCCCTACAACATGGCCAGGAACGGCAAGAACTTCGCTCAGGACGAGAACATCAATGGCATCGCCGTGGACATCGTTCGTGAGATTTTCAAGCGCGCCGATATCAGCTATAGCCTGACCCTGCGTTTTCCGTGGGAGCGGGTCTACAAGCTGGCACTGGAAAATCCCGGCTACGGTGCATTCGTGATGGCGCGTTTGCCGGACCGCGAGCGGCTCTTCAAGTGGGTCGGGCCGATCGGTCCGGATGACTGGATCATGCTGGCCAAGGCCGACAGCAAAATCTCCCTCGAAACGCTGGAAGACGCGCGCAAGTACAGGATTGGCGCGTACAAGGGCGACGCCATTGCCATGACGCTGGCCAAGCAAGGCTTGAAACCGGTGGTGGTGCTGCGCGACCAGGACAACGCGAAGAAACTGGTCAACGGCCAGATCGACCTGTGGGCCACCGGTGATCCGGCCGGACGCTATCTGGCGCGTCTGGAAGGCGTGAGCGGGCTAAAGACAGTGCTGCGCTTCAACAGCGCCGAGCTCTATCTGGCGTTGAACAAGGATGTGCCGGACGATACGGTGGCCAAACTGCAGGCGGCGCTGGATCAGATGCGCAAGGAAGGCAAGGTGGACGAGATCATGGCGCAGTATCTGTAAGGTAGATCAAAAGATCGCCGCCTGTTGTAGCTGCGGCAGGCTGCGATCTTTTCAGCGGTAAACCCCATCCTTTCCATGCGCAGCCGTCGCGCGATTACCGCGCACGCTGATCATCTGCTTGATATCAATCCACTCGATCCCTTGAGCTTTCAGCTTCGGCAACTCGCGCTCCAGCACCGCCAGGGTCTGCGGATACGGATGCCCGATCATCACCGCTGATCCCTGCTTGTGAGCCAGGCTGATCGCTGTCTGCAACTGGGTGAAAATTGCCGCTTCAGTGCGCTCATCATCCAGGAACACATCACGCGAAACGCTCGCCAATCCAATCTTCTGCGCCTCGGCGGCGGCCACCGTCTGTGCGCTGGTGCGGCTATCCAGGAATAGCTTGTGTCGACGCTGCAAGTCAGCCATCAACCAGGCCATGGCCGGTCGTTGGGCGGTCATGCGGCTGCCCATATGGTTATTGATGCCGGCGGTGTAGGGCACCACCTCAAGGGCTGCGTTCAGGCGTTTCTCAAGCTCGTCGATGGGCAAGTCAGGACGCCAGGCGAACGGCCCGGTGGCCGGGTCCATGGGCATGTGCAGGATGACGATCTTGCCGGCGCGATGGGCTTCGCGGGCGAATTCGGTGGCGTGGGGAGTGTCAGGCATGATCGCCGCGGTCACAGGGCCCGGCAGGGCCAGTACCTGGCGATCCCGGGGCAGGCTCTGCCCCAGGTCATCGATGATCAGCGTGATATAGGCCTTTTGCGGGGCGGGCGCTGCGTGAGCAACACTCGCCAGGCAACACAACAGCCCCGAGGCTAACCGCAGTAGCATCTCAGCGGCCGGACGTGATGCTCAGCCCTTTGAGCAGGCTCAGGGCCTGGGCCAGTTGGTAATCGTCGTCCTGCGGCATCGGCTTGGCCTTGCCGCCGGAACTGCTCGGCTTGTCGGCGCCGCCGTTGCCATTGCCCAGGTGACCCTGCAGATCGGCTTCCTTGAAGTAGTCGCCGTCTTGCTCGTTGGTGATCTTGGCCCTGCGCACTTCGATGTCCGGGATGATGCCCTGGGCCTGGATCGAGCGGCCGTTTGGCGTGTAGTACAGCGCCGTGGTGATCTTCAGGGCGCGCTCGTTGTTCAGAGGCAGCACGGTTTGCACCGAGCCTTTGCCGAAACTCGGCGTACCCATGACCACCGCACGTTTCTGGTCCTGCAGGGCGCCGGCGACGATTTCCGAGGCCGAGGCGCTGCCGCCGTTGATCAGTGTGACCATCGGCACGGCTTCGCTTTCGTCCTTGCCGGTGGCGGAGAAGCGCAGTTCGGAGTTGGCGATGCGGCCCTTGGTGTAGACGATCAGGCCCTTGGTGATGAAGTGGTCGACCACTTCCACCGCCGCTTGCAGCACGCCGCCCGGGTTGTTGCGCAGGTCGAGGATGATGCCGTTGAGTTTCTTGCCGTTGTCTTTGCGCAGCTTAGCCAGGGCCTTGGACACTTCTTCGCCGGTCTTGACCTGGAACTGGGTGATGCGGATGTAGCCATAGCCCGACTCGAGCAATTGGCTCTTCACGCTCTTCACCTGAATGATGGCGCGGGCCAGGGTCACATCGAAGGGCGTGCCGCCGTCGCGGACCAGGGTCAGGGTGATTTTCTGGCCGATCTTGCCGCGCATCTTGTCCACGGCTTCGGTCATGGTCTGGCCGCGAGTGGGCTGGCCGTTGATCTTGACGATGAAGTCGCCCGCCTGGATGCCAGCCTTGGAGGCCGGCGTGTCATCGATCGGCGACACCACCTTGATGAAGCCGTCCTCGGCGCCGACTTCGATGCCCAGGCCGCCAAACTCGCCGCTGGTGCTTTCCTGCAGTTCAGCGAAATCTTCAGGGCCCAGGTAGGCGGAGTGCGGGTCAAGGTTGCTGAGCATGCCCTTGATCGCGTTTTCCAGCAGGGTCTTGTCGTCTACCGGTTCGACATACGCGGCCTTGATCCGATCCATGACCTCGGCAAAGGTGCGCAACTCTTCCAGCGGCAATGGCGCCTTGGTGGTCGCGGCAGTGCCCGCAGGCGCGACTGCCGGGGCCGGCTGAGCGGCAAACGCCAGAGGCGCGCCGATCACCAGGGCGATCGTCAGGGCCAGCGAGGTAAGGCGGGACAAATACAGCATGTCGAACGAACTCCTAATGTAGGTGACTCAGCGCCTATCCTTGCGCGCGGCACCATTGCGCCGGATCACTCGGGTGACCCTGCTGACGAATCGCAAAATACAACGCTGGTGTGTCCTGCCCGCCACTGTTACCGACAGTGGAGATGGATTCACCGGCTTTTACCACGTCACCCGCAGACTTGAGCAGTGTCTGGTTGTGACCATAAAGACTCAAAAAACCGTTACCGTGGTCGAGAATCACCAGCAGCCCGGCACCGCGCAACCAGTCGGCGAACACCACGCGACCGCCATGCACCGCGTGTACGGTGCTGCCGGCAGAAGCGCCGATCATCACGCCGTCCCACTTGGTCCGGGTATCGTCGCCACGGCTTTCACCGAAGCGTGCCAACAGTCGACCATCGACAGGCCACGGAAGTTTGCCGCGGGTAGACGCAAATGCACCGCCAAAAGTTTCGCCTGAGCTTGAAACCAATGCGCCGGGTGTTGATTTAACGGGTTTGCGTGGGGCGTCATCGCTGGCATCTGCCTGCGCCTGGGCCTCACGTAAACGCTTTTTTTCGGCTTCCTGCTGGGCAATCAGCGCTTTCTGTCGCGCCTCTTCTGCCTCACGAGCCTGGCGGGCCAGGGTTTCCTCAATGGTTTTAAGGACTTTAGACAGGTCTGCCTGATCCTGCTCACGGGCTGCCAGTTTCTGGTCGCGAGCCTTCACGTCTTCGTTGAGCTTGGCCAGGACTTGCTGGCGCTCCTGGCGAACCTTCTCGAGTTCGCCACGCTGGGTTTCGAGGCTGCTCTGCTGCACCAGCAATTGCGCTTGCTGCAGGCCGATGTCTTTTTCGACATTGGCCAGCTGGCGCAGGGTTTCGTTGAAATTCTTCAGCTGCTCCAGGCGGGCCTGGCTCAGGTAGTCGTAATAAGTGAGCGTGCGGGCGAACTTCTCGGGGTTCTGCTGGTTGAGCAGCAGTTTCAAGTACTCCTGGCGGCCGTTTTGATAAGCCGCGCGGGCCTGGATGGCGATCAGTCGCTGCTGTTCAGTGCGCGCGCTCTGGAGTTTTTTTTTCTCCGCATCGAGTCGCTGCAACTCGGATTCGCTTTTCTGCAGCTCTTTTTGCAGGGCTTCGACCTGCTTTTCGAGCTTGCCCATCTCGGTTTCGGTGCCCTTGAGGTCTTTTTGCACGCCGGACTTTTCTTGCTGCAGCTTGCCCAGCAGTTTTTTCAGCTCGGCAATGTCCTGACGCGTGGCGTCCAACTGTTGCTGGGTTTGCGCGCGCTCGTCGGCGAAGGCCGGTTGGAGCAGGCAAGTCAGGGCAAGGGCTATCAGGACGCGGAGCATAGAGGCGGGCGACACCAGGGAAAGGGACGTCCTAGTATGCCCGCCAAGCGCAGCAAAAAAAATGCCCATTTCTGACTGTGTGATGACTGGACCCAAAAACACCCTAAAACCAATGTGGGAGCGGGCTTGCTCGCGAATGCGATGGGTCAGGCGACGACGATGTCGACTGATACTGCGCATTCGCGAGCAAGCCCGCTCCCACAGGGTTTTATGGTGTTCGGGAAATCCTGGTCAGACCAGAATCGAAGTCCCGGTCATTTCCGCCGGTTGTTCCAGGCCCAGCAGTTTCAGCATGGTCGGTGCCACGTCCGCCAGCACGCCGCCTTCGCGGACTTTCAGGTCGCGCTTTCCGACATAGATGAAGGGCACCGGCTCGGTGGTGTGCGCGGTATGGGCCTGGCCGGTGGCCTCGTCGGACATTTGCTCGACGTTGCCATGGTCGGCGGTGATCAGGGCTTCGCCGCCGACTTTATCCAGCGCTTCGACGATGCGGCCGACGCAAAGGTCCAGGCACTCGACCGCCTTGACCGCCGCTTCGAACACGCCGCTGTGGCCAACCATGTCGCCGTTGGCGTAGTTGACCACGATCACGTCGTAACGCTGGTTTTCGATGGCGTCGACGATGCGGTCGGTGACTTCCGGTGCGCTCATCTCCGGCTGCAGGTCGTAGGTGGCGACTTTCGGCGACGGGATCAGGATGCGCTCTTCGCCCGGGAAAGGTTCTTCACGACCGCCGGAGAAGAAGAAGGTCACGTGGGCGTATTTTTCGGTTTCGGCGATGCGCAGCTGGGTCTTGCCGTTTTTCGCCAGGTAGTCGCCCAGCACGTTTTCCAGGCTGCCGGCAGCGAAGGCCGAAGGTGCAGGAATGCTGGCGGCGTATTGGGTCAGCATGACGAAGCCGGCCAGTTTTGGCTGACGGGCACGCTCGAATTCCTTGAAATCGTCTTCGACGAACACGCGGGTCAGTTCTCGGGCGCGGTCGGCGCGGAAGTTCATGAACACCACGGCGTCGCCGTCTTCGACCTTCACCGGCTCACCGATGGAGGTGGCTTTGACGAACTCGTCGCTCTCGCCACGCGCGTACGCGGCCTGCAGGCCTTCCTGGGCGGTGGCGGCGTTGAATTCGCCATGGCCGTCGACGATCAGGTTGTAGGCCTGGGATACACGGTCCCAGCGGTTGTCGCGATCCATGGCGAAATAACGGCCGATGAGGCTGGCGATGCGGCCTTTGCCCAGGGCCTGGAAGGTGGCGTCCAGCAGTTCGATCGACGATTGCGCGCTTTTCGGCGGGGTATCGCGGCCGTCGAGGAAGGCGTGCAGGTAGATTTTTTCAGCGCCGCGCTTGGCGGCCAGTTCGGCCATGGCGACCAGGTGATCCTGGTGGCTGTGCACGCCGCCATCGGACAGCAGGCCCATGAAGTGCACGGCTTTACCGGCGGCGACGGCTTTGTCCACGGCGGCGCAGATGGTCGGGTTCTCGAAAAACTCGCCGTCGCGGATCGATTTGGTCACGCGGGTGAAGTCCTGGTACACCACGCGGCCGGCGCCGAGATTCATGTGGCCAACTTCGGAGTTGCCCATCTGGCCGTCGGGCAGTCCAACGTCCATGCCGCTGCCGGAAATCAGGCCGTTGGGCACGGTGGCCCACAAACGATCCAGTACCGGCTTCTTCGCCGCAAAGATGGCGTTGGATTCAGGGCTCTCACTGTGACCGAAGCCGTCGAGAATAATCAGGACCAAAGGTTTAGGCGTGGTAGTCATGGAGTCCGCTCGTGGCTGAATTAAAAGAGGGCGATGGAAAAGGGAGTGGCAGTTTAAAGCGAAGTTCCGGCCACGTCACCGCCGGACGGGGTTTGGCCCACCATAGTGGCTGTGTATACTGGCCGACATTTTAACGCCCTGGAACCTCCTTCGATGGTTGCTCACCTGATTGAATTTGCCACTAACCACTACATCCTCGTCGGTATCTTCGTCGTACTGCTGGCGTTGCTGATCGCCTACCAGATGCAGGGCGGCGGCCGTAGCCTGAGCACTGGCGAACTGACTGGCCTTGTCAACAAGGATGCCGGCGTGGTGATCGACATTCGTCCGACCAAGGACTTCGCCGCCGGTCATATTGTAGGCGCGCTGAGCATTCCTCACGACAAACTGGCTGCACGCGTCGGCGAGCTGGAAAAACACAAGGCCAAGACCATCATCCTGGTCGACGCCATGGGCCAGACGGCCGGTACCCACGCCCGCGAGCTGGTGAAGGCAGGTTTCACCGCCGCCAAGCTGTCCGGTGGTGTGTCCAGCTGGAAAGCCGACAATCTGCCGCTGGTGAAGTGATATGAGCAACGTCGTCGTCTATTCCAGCGATTACTGCCCTTATTGCTCCCGAGCCAAGTACCTGCTCGAGAACAAAGGCGTGGCCTTCGAAGAGATCAAGGTCGATGGCAAGCCGCAGGTGCGCGCCGCGATGGCTCAGAAAGCCGGACGCACGTCCGTGCCGCAGATCTGGATCGGCAGCACCCACGTTGGCGGTTGTGATGATTTGTTTGCCCTGGAGCGCGCCGGCAAGCTCGACGCGCTGCTCAAGGCCTGAAATTCCATACCCTATAAAAGCCCAAGATCAGAAAGGATCTGAGATGACTGACCAACAGAACACTGCAGCCAGCGAAGAAGAAACCGCACCGCAATTCTCCTTGCAGCGCATCTACGTACGTGACTTGTCCTTCGAAGCCCCGAAAAGCCCGGCGATCTTCCGCCAGCAGTGGGAGCCGAGTGTCGGTCTGGATCTCAATACCCGTCAAAAGGCTCTGGAAGGCGACTTCCACGAGGTCGTGCTGACCCTGTCGGTCACCGTGAAGAACGGTGACGAAGTGGCATTCATCGCCGAAGTGCAACAGGCCGGTATCTTCCTGATCAAGAACCTCGACGACGCTTCGATGAGCCACACCCTGGGTGCATTCTGCCCGAACATCCTGTTCCCGTACGCTCGCGAAGCGCTGGACAGCCTGGTGACCCGTGGTTCGTTCCCGGCCCTGATGCTGGCTCCGGTGAACTTCGACGCGCTGTACGCGCAAGAACTGCAACGCATGCAGGCAGCGGGCGAGACGCCGACCGTTCAATAAAAGCTTCGTTTGCTCCATGAAAAAAGCGCCTATTCAGAGGCGCTTTTTTCATGGAGCAAACGAAACCTTCGAGTAGGAGCTGGCTGGCCAGCGAAGGGCCATAACATTCAACCTTTGAGCTGGCCGATACACCGCTTTCGCTGCGATGCGGCGACCCGACAAGCCAGCTCCTACAAGGACGGTGGTGTTATTTGAAATCGTTCTGGCGCCAGGCCTCGTACACGGCCACCGCGACAGTGTTGGACAGGTTCAGGCTGCGGCAGCCTTCACGCATCGGCAGACGCAAGCGTTGTTCTGCGGGCAGGGCATCCAGCACCTCGGCGGGTAACCCACGGCTTTCCGGGCCGAACAGGAACGCATCGCCCGGTTCGAAGCTGGCGTCGTGGAACGGTCGCGAGCCCTTGGTGGTGAAGGCAAACACCCGCGGATGACCGAGGCTTTCCAGGCAACTGGCCAAGTCCGCGTGGCGTTGCAGGGTGGCATACTCGTGGTAATCGAGGCCGGCCCGGCGCAGGCGCTTGTCGTCCATCTCGAAGCCCAGCGGTTCGATCAAATGCAGGTGGCAGCCACTGTTGGCGCACAGCCTGATAACGTTGCCAGTGTTCGGCGGAATTTCTGGTTGGAAAAGGATGACGTGAAACATGCACGGCTCCGAAGGTAAAGATGAGCGGCATTCTACGCCGCAAGCCGACCCTCGTTCGAAACTATTCCCGCGTGTGATGGCTTCACTGGCAATCGTCGGGGTCATGGTGGGGCTGATGATCGGTCGCCTGACCACTCCCGACCCCAGTCAATTGCAGCAGGTCGAGGTCACCGGTGACGGGCTGGTGGTGTGGTTCAACAACGAACCCAAGACCCACGGCGAAATAGTCGATGGTAGCGTTGCTTTGCTGTTCGAGGCTGAGGGCACGGCGCAGAAGGGCCAGCTCAAGCTCCATGACAAGAACGTGAACTGGCGCGTGCGTAAAAGTGATGGGGGATTGTTGCTGACGCTGGTGGCGGCCCGGCCCCTGCAGGGGGAGTGGACCGGTAGCGAGGTCGATGACCGCTGGCGGCTGGAGATCCATCTCCGTGAGCAATAAAAGAGGGGAATCCCCGGCCTGCCTGTACCAAGGTCCCCAAAACGGGAGGGTTCGCGCATCGCGCCTGAACCCGGTGTAAAGAGGGAATCCCCGGCCTGCCTGTACCAAGGACCCCAAAACTGGGGGGCTCGTCGCTTGTGCGGTGTGAGCCCGGTGTAAAGAGGGGAATCCCCGGCCTGCCTGTACCAAGGTCCCCGAAACTGGGTAGTGATCTGAATCACTGATGAGACTATTGCAGGGGGCGTGCCAGCTTTTAACAAGTTGAAACAGAAAGTTGCCCGCAAGCGTCGAAAGCCCCGCAATCCGGGGCTTTCGTGTTTTTTCGATAGGGGTTCGATTGCGAACGCAGGCGTGATTTCAGATCAGTTGCCGTGCGCGATTGCGGGTCACTGTGCATTCAGTCGGTGCGCGCGGATCTGAATGTGGGAGCGGGCTTGCTCGCGAAAGCGGTGTGTCAGTCCACATTGATGTTGAATCTGATGGCCCCTTCGCGAGCAAGCCCGCTCCCACATTGTTCGGTGTAAACCATCGGCCCTACTTAACCCTCATCCCCCTCATCATCATCCCCACCATCAACCTTCATCCCCAGCTCCTTGATCTTGCGAGTCAGGGTGTTGCGCCCCCAACCCAGCAAGACGGCGGCATCGCGGCGGCGGCCGGCGGTGTGCTTGAGGGCGGTTTCGATCATGATCCGCTCGAAGGTCGGCACCGCACTGTCCAGCAGGCTGGACTGACCGCGAGCCAGGGCCTGGTCGGCCCATTGGCGCAGCGCCTGTTCCCAGTTGGTCACCGGCGCCGAATCCTGCGGAAGGCTCAGCAGCTCCGGTGGCAGGTCGCCGATGTGCACTTCGCGACCCGAAGCCATCACGGTGATCCAGCGGCAGGTGTTCTCCAGCTGGCGAACGTTGCCCGGCCACGGCAGGTTCTTCAGGTATTCCTCGGTTTCGCTCTTCAGCAGTTTCGGCTCGACGGCCAGTTCCTGCGCGGCGCGGCTGAGGAAATGCTTGGCCAGGGTCGGGATGTCTTCGCGACGGTCCGACAGGCGCGGTATGTGGATGCGGATCACGTTGAGGCGGTGGAACAGGTCTTCACGGAATTTCCCGGCATGCACCAGGGTTTCCAGGTTCTGGTGCGTTGCGGCGATGATCCGCACATCGACTTTGACCGGGACGTGACCCCCGACACGGTAGAACTCGCCGTCGGCCAGTACGCGCAGCAAACGGGTTTGGGTGTCGGCCGGCATGTCGCCGATTTCATCAAGAAACAGCGTACCGCCATCGGCCTGCTCGAAACGCCCGCGACGCAGGTTGGCCGCGCCAGTGAAGGCGCCTTTCTCATGGCCGAACAGCTCGGATTCCATCAGGTCTTTTGGGATCGCCGCCATGTTCAGTGCAATGAACGGCGAAGCCGCGCGTGGGCTGTGGCGGTGCAGGGCGTGGGCCACCAGTTCTTTACCGGTACCCGATTCGCCGTTGATCAGCACGGTGATGTTGGAATGGCTAAGGCGCCCGATGGCGCGAAACACTTCCTGCATCGCCGGCGCTTCGCCGATGATTTCCGGGGTGCGGGTCAATGCGACCGGGACTTCCAGGCCTTGCTGTTCCTGGGCGTGCTGGTTGGCGCGCTTGACCAGCGAGACCGCCTCGTCGACATCGAACGGCTTGGGCAGGTATTCGAATGCGCCGCCCTGATAGGACGCGACAGCGCTGTCCAGATCGGAGTGCGCGGTCATGATGATCACTGGCAGTCGTGGGTGTTGCTCGCGAATCCGCGCCAGGAGGTCCAGGCCGCTGGCACCGGGCATGCGGATGTCGGAGATGATCACATCCGGCTGCTGGCGCGCCAGGCGGCTCATCACGCCATCGGCGCTGTCGAAGCTTTGCGTGGTCATGCCTTCCTGCTGCAAGGCTTTTTCCAGGACCCAACGGATAGAACGGTCGTCATCGACGATCCACACGGTTTCACTACGGCTCATGTCGATGTGGCTCCTTGTTCCAGTGGCAGAAAGATCGAGAACGTGGTGTGGCCGGGGTGGCTGTCACATTCGATCAAGCCCTGGTGCTGGCTGATGATGTTCTGGGTAATGGCCAGGCCCAGCCCGGTACCGTCCGGACGGCCGCTGACCATGGGGAAGAAGATGGTTTCCTGAAGATCCGCAGGAATGCCCGGACCGTTGTCGATGATTTCGATCTTGGTCACCAAGCGGTGGCGCACATGACCAATGGTGAACTGGCGCATGGCCCGGGTGCGCAGGGTGATGCGGCCCAGGCGCAACTCGTTCTGGCTGCTGATAGCCTGCATCGCGTTGCGCACGATATTCAGCACGGCCTGGATCATTTGTTCACGATCGATCAGGACGTCAGGAATGCTCGGGTCGTAGTCGCGCACCAGCGTGATGCAGCCCTGGCTTTCGGCCTCGACCAGATGGCAGACGCGCTCCAGCACTTCGTGAATGTTGCACATGGCCAGCGATGGCAACTTGTTCGAGCCGAGCATGCGATCGACCAGGTTGCGCAGGCGATCGGCCTCTTCAATGATGACATTGGTGTAGTCGCGCAGGCTTTCTTCGGGCAGCTCGCGGGCCAGCAGCTGCGCCGCGCCGCGGATACCACCCAGCGGATTCTTGATTTCATGGGCCAGGCCGCGGACCAGCATCTTGCTGGTTTCCTGCTTCGACAGCTGGGCCTCTTCCTTGGTGATGCGCAGCAAGCGGTCGCGGGGATGGACTTCGAGCAGGAGCAGGGTATCGCCATTGCTCAGGATCGGCGTTACCGCGTAATCGACCGTCAGGGTCTGGCCGGTGAGGGCGGTGAGCATGGCTTCGCGCTTGGTGAACGGATGCGCCTGCTGCACCGCCTGGCGCAATGAATTGAGCGCCTCGGTGGATTCGGTGAACAGCTCGCTGATGAACTGCCCATGGCTGCGCTGGCCGCTGATGGCCAGGAGCATTTCCGCCGCGGGGTTCATGTACTCAAGGCGCAGTTCGGCGTTGAGCAGAATGGTGGCGGTGGTCAGGTTGTCGAGAAGCAAGCGATGCAGTGCGTCACTGATGGTCATTCAGGACCTCTTTTGGAGCATGGCGCGCGCATGAATAAAGCGCTGATACGAGGAAAATGCAAAAACCAAACCAAGGCTCCGAAAAGAAGCGTTTAACCCCTGAAACGGGTGTTTAACGCTCGATTGCGTGGCGTTCTGCCAGCTTCAGCGGGTAATTTCGAACCAAAATGGGCTGCAATGTGCGCGGGGTGCAACCATTCGCACCAATATAGTGCGCAAGCCGGGACAAGGTAAGGAGTCCTTCAGCGCTTGTGCACCCGCTGCACGGTGAAGGTGACGGTAGGGCTTTGCTGCACGATGGTTTCGCCGCTGACGACCTGCACGGCGAGGCTGTGCAGGCCACGGTCGATGTTCACCAGTTGCAGGCTCGGTACGTTGCTGGGTTGGCCATAAGGCTGGTTATCCAGCAACAGCTGCAGTAGATGCGGGCCTTGCAGGCGCGGTTCGATCAGTACGTTGACGGTGAAGGTGCCGTTGTTGGCGCGCAGGGCTTCGGTGGTGGGCAGGCCCGTGAGTTCCAGTACGTTGTAGGCGATCCTGGGCTGATCTTGCGACTGGGTGGGGGTGGGAGGTGCTTGCGTGGGCTGGGGCTGGGCGCGATTGAGCGGTGGCAGTTCGACCGGCTGCGCGGTGAGGCCGTCAGGGGGTTGATTGCTGTACGCCGTGTTGCCCTGGGCGTCGGTGTACTTGTAGATCTGCGCTGTGGCGGGCAGGGCGATCAGCAGCAGGATTAGGAGAAAGCCATGAGGCATGAAATCGACCGGAAGCGAAAGCGTTGGAGTGCAGCATAGGTCAGGGGGGGTGGTTGTCCCAAGTGAATCAAGATCAAAAGATCGCAGCCTTCTGCAGCTCCTACTATGGGAATGGCGTGCACCCTGTAGGAGCTGCCGCAGGCTGCGATCTTTTGACTCATGAAAAAGGCCTCCCGAAGGAGGCCTCTTTTTTGTCACGCCGCGTGTCGCAGCGCTACCGGATCAGCAGCTGTAGTACAGCTCGTATTCCAGTGGGTGTACGAAGGTACGTACCTTGATTTCTTCTTCGCTTTTCAGGGCGATGTAAGCGTCGATGAAGTCGTCGCTGAAAACGCCGCCTTTGGTCAGGAACGCACGACCTTTGTCCAGCTCTTCCAGGGCTTCTTTCAGGCTGCCGCAAACTTGTGGGATCTCTTTCGCCTCTTCAGGCGGCAGGTCATACAGGTTTTTGTCAGCTGCATCGCCAGGGTGGATCTTGTTCTGGATGCCGTCCAGGCCGGCCATCAGCAGTGCGGCGAAGCACAGGTACGGGTTGGCAGCCGGATCCGGGAAGCGAGCTTCGATACGGCGGGCTTTCGGGCTCGACACGTAAGGAATACGGATCGAAGCGGAACGGTTGCGAGCCGAGTAGGCCAGCATTACCGGTGCTTCGAAGCCTGGAACCAGACGCTTGTAGGAGTTGGTAGCCGGGTTGGTGAAGCCGTTCAGGGCCTTACCGTGCTTGATGATGCCGCCAATGAAGTACAGGGCGGTATCGGACAGGCCGGCATAACCTTCGCCAGCGAAAGTGTTCTTGCCTTCTTTCCAGATGGACATGTGCACGTGCATGCCCGAGCCGTTGTCGCCGTACAGCGGCTTAGGCATGAAGGTAGCGGTGCGACCGTAGGCGTCGGCAACGTTGTGCACGACGTACTTCAGGGTTTGGGTTTCGTCGGCTTTCTTCACCAGGGTGTTGAACTTGACGCCGATTTCGTTCTGGCCGGCAGTTGCCACTTCGTGGTGGTGAACTTCGACGGTCAGGCCCATTTCTTCCAGTGCGTTGCACATGGAGGTACGGATTTCGTGGTCGTGGTCGAACGGTGGAACCGGGAAGTAGCCGCCTTTGACGCCTGGGCGGTGGCCCTTGTTGCCGCCTTCGATGTCCTGGTCGGACATCCAGGAACCTTGTTCGGAGTAGATCTTGAACATGGAACCGGAAATGTCGGACTTGAACTTCACCTGGTCGAAGATGAAGAACTCTGGCTCTGGACCGGCGAACACGGTGTCACCGATACCGGTGGATTTCAGGTGCTCTTCGGCGCGCTTGGCGATCGCGCGTGGGTCGCGGTCGTAGCCTTGCATGCTCGAAGGCTCGATGATGTCGCAGACCAGGATCAGGGTCGGCTCTTCGGTGAACGGGTCCAGGACAGCGGTGGAGTCGTCTGGCATCAGGATCATGTCGGAGGCTTCGATGCCTTTCCAGCCAGCGATGGACGAACCGTCGAACATCTTGCCGACTTCGAAGAAGTCATCATCCAGCGCGTCGCGAGCCGGCATGGTCACGTGGTGCTGAGTGCCTTTGGTGTCCGTGAAGCGCAGATCAATCCACTTGACGTCATGATCTTTAATGAGTTGAACCGACTTCGACATAGTGTCCTCCGGGTGGCTTAGGGCTGGTAGTGGATGCCCTTAATAGTTGGTGATGCCGGCGCGAATACTCTGCCAAGGCAACCTGCCTCACAAGGGAGCAAATTGCATGCCAGTGCCCCACCATGGGTTTTTTGCCCCAAATTCACGCCTGTCAGGCGGAAAAGCACATTAAAGCGTAATAATGCGCCCTACAATGTGGCGTTCATTTCAATAAATGACCTGTTTTGGTGCGCTAAAAACCTTCTGCACATTAACTGGTTAAACCTTGAGCAATTTCCGCTATAATCCGCGCCCCCCTTTTTCGGCAGGCCCTGCGCGCGCTGTTTCCATGAAATTAATCGTAAAAGTCTTTCCCGAGATCACCATCAAGAGCCGCCCGGTACGGATGCGTTTCATCCGTCAGTTGGCCAAGAACATCCGTGCCGTGCTCCGTGACCTGGACCCGGCTGTGGTGGTGAACGGTGTGTGGGACAATCTCGAGCTGGAAACCCGCGTCAGCGAGCCCAAGGCCCTGAAGGAGATGGGCGAGCGCCTGAGCTGCATGCCGGGCATCGCGCATTTCCTGCAGATCGACGAGTACCCGCTGGGTGACTTCGATGACATCGTCGAGAAGTGCAAGCAGCACTACGGCGATGCACTGGCTGGCAAGATTTTTTCGGTACGTTGCAAGCGCGCCGGCAAGCATCCATTCAGCTCGATCGATATCGAGAAATATGTCGGCAGCCAGTTACGCCGCCAGTGCGGTGCCGCCGGAATCGACCTGAAAAAGCCTGAAATCGAAGTTCGTATCGAAGTTCGCGACCAACGGTTGTTCGTGATCCACAGCCAGCACAATGGCATCGGCGGTTATCCGCTGGGTGCGCTGGAGCAGACGCTGGTGCTGATGTCCGGTGGTTTCGACTCCACCGTCGCGGCCTACCAGATCATGCGCCGCGGCCTGATGGCGCATTTCTGCTTCTTCAACCTGGGTGGACGTGCCCACGAATTGGGCGTCATGGAAGTCGCGCATTTCATCTGGAAGAAGTACGGCAGCTCCCAACGCGTGTTATTTGTCAGTGTGCCGTTCGAGGAAGTGCTGGGAGAAATTCTCGGAAAAGTCGATAACAGTCATATGGGCGTAGTATTGAAGCGTATGATGTTGCGCGCTTCCTCGCAGATTGCCGACCGACTGCACATCGAGGCACTGGTCACCGGTGAGGCGATCTCCCAGGTATCGAGCCAGACGCTGCCGAACCTGTCCGTGATCGACTGCGTAACCGACAAGCTGGTCTTGCGTCCGCTGATCGCCAGTCACAAGCAGGACATCATCGACCTGGCCAACGAAATCGGCACCGCCGACTTCGCCAGGCACATGCCGGAGTACTGCGGGGTCATCTCGGTGAACCCCAAGACCGCTGCCAAGCGCTATCGCGTGGAGCACGAAGAGAAAGAGTTCGACATGGCAGTCCTCGAGCGTGCACTCGAGAACGCCAAACTGGTACCGATCGATCGCGTGATCGACGAATTGGGCCAGGATCTGCAAATTGAAGAAGTCAGCGAAGCGCTGGCCGGTCAGATCGTCATCGATATCCGTCACCCGGATGCCGCTGAAGACGACCCGCTGGACCTCGCTGGCATCGAGGTACAAACGATGCCGTTTTATGCACTGAACGCTCGTTTCAAGGAACTGGACCCTACTCGCCAGTACCTGCTTTATTGCGACAAAGGCGTGATGAGTCGCCTGCATGCCCACCATTAGTGCACTGAGGGGCAAGTCAAT